>PVML01016939.1_pt1 | contig 199370 bp, 189 predicted proteins | sample 1853371 | NCBI WGS metagenome assembly PVML01 (sample SAMN08533508, study PRJNA380276) | Human gut metagenome, whole genome shotgun sequencing project. | isolation source: participant 1, chromium library | host: Homo sapiens | collected 2017
CTGCAATATTTTAAAAATATCCATCTAGTGTAAAACTCCTTTTTTCTTTAAGCTGTATCCCCCATTATAATCCATAACCAGATGCGGCGCAAGCTGTTCGGTATTCTCCCTTGAGGCTTTTTTATTTTCGTGTTATGATTAGGAATGTCATTTTTCATCGATACTTACGGAGGAATTCATATGGAACAGAATACCGGAGCAAGACGCCCCGCCCCCAATAGACTTGCCAGAACCAGCCTGTTTCTTGGCATCTTCGGAATCTTCAGCTGGTTTTACCCGCCGGTCCAGATTATACTTGGATCCGCAGCAGCCTTAAGTGCATGGCTGTCCCGGAGAGACCACCATTTCACCGGCTCCGGAATTGCCGGATTCGTCATCGGAATTTTCTGCATTCTGCTGAGCTTCTTTATCTTTTTCCAGTATATGCTGGTCTACCATGTAGCCCAGGATCCCGCCAACGCAGACCTGATCCGCCAGATCTACCACCAGGCTCAGGAAATCCTGAACGGGGCAATGCCCGCAGCACAGTAAAACAATGATATGAAGTAACGTAACTGTTCAATAGGTCTGCGCATTCACTGCGCTGACCGTATGAAAACATGGGCTTGCAGGCAAAAATCCCATTGCCGAAGGCAATTTTCAATGGATTTTTGCCCATAACTGTGAGGGGACTGAACAGTTATGAAGTAACGAAAATGCCAGGGGCACCGAATTGGCGCCACCTGGCATTTTCTGTACGGGAATAAATTTTTATTTAGAACTCCGCACGGATTCTCTGGCGGATCTTCGCGGTCTTCTCAAACGCTGCAGCGCACTCTGCGTATGCTGCCTCGCTCATCTCTCCGGTCAGCAGCGCAAACTCATCGGTCAGGCTGTCCAGCTTTACTGCCTCGGCTCCGCCGAAGGCTGCGGCTGCTTCCTGCTCCAGTTCTGCCCCGCTTCCCTCTACACGTACAAAGTAGCGGTGTACGGAGGTCTTCTGGTCTGCGATGGTCAGGCGTTCGCTGGTCCATCCCAGCGGTACATTGTGATCTGCATTCTCAACCGCTTCCATGATATCCGCAATGACAGCGCTGGCGGTCGGGAGCTTTCCGGCTCCGCTTCCGTAGAACATGGAGGTTCCCAGCATGTTGCCCTTTACCAGGATGCCGTTGAATACATCGTTGACCGCGTACAGCGGATGATCTTTTCCGATCATGACCGGTGCAACCCAGGCATGAACTTCAGTGCCGTCCATGCGGCTGGTTCCGAACAGCTTCACGGAAGTTCCCAGCTTGTCCGCGTACTTGAAGTCTACATCGGTGATCTTTGTGATACCCTCGGTGCTGATGTCCTCGTAGTTCACTTCTTTTCCAGTTGCCATAGCAGTGAGGATGGCAATCTTGCGGCAGGTATCGTAACCCTCTACATCTGCCTCCGGATTGCGCTCTGCGTAACCTAAATCCTGAGCTTCTTTTAATACGGCCTCAAAGGAAGCGCCTTCCTTATCCATCTTGGTCAGAATGAAGTTGGTGGTTCCGTTTAAGATACCGGTGATTTCCAGGATCTTCTCACCCTTTAAGCAGCGGTACAGCGGACGGATAATCGGGATGCCGCCTCCTACACTGGCCTCAAAGAAGAAATTCACGTTCTTCTCCTTCGCAATGGCAAGAAGCTCGGTTCCATAAGCTGCCACCAGCGCTTTGTTGGAGGTTACCACATGCTTGCCGGCTAATAGGCTTGCCTTTACAAACGGGTAAGCCGGATTCAGTCCGCCCATGGTCTCTACTACCACGCTGACTTCCGGATCCTTCTCGATCACGGAAAAATCGTGTACGATCTTACCCTCCACCGGGCTTCCCGGGAAATCCCGAAGATCCAGAACATACTTAAGAGCCACATCCTGTCCGCAGCCATTTGTGATCTGCTCCGCGTTCTGGGCTAAAATCTCCGCTACTCCGGAACCAATTGTGCCATATCCCATGATTGCTACCTGTACCATTGCTCTGTCCTCACTTTTTTTCTGTTATTTTGCTGCCGTCCACAGTTCTGCAGACAGCCGTGTTATGTTTCCTTCCTGTTCAGGAAACGGATATCCGTAACCCCAGGCAGTTTCTACTCCCTGGAAACAATCTTCACATAATGGATGCCGTCCTGTTCTTCAATCTCTTCCACCATTTTGGAAATATTCCCCGTATTGTCCTTGACTTCCACAGACAGAGTCAGTGTTGCCACACCGTTAACCGGAATACTCTGGTGAATGGTCAGGATGTTGGCCTTGTACACTGCCACAATGTGAAGCAGGTCAGAAAGCAGGCCCTGCTCATCGTCCATCTGCACCACAAAGGTAACGGTTTTTCCCTTCGTGTTGTCATAAAACGGGAAAATATCTTCTTTATATTTGTAAAAAGAACTGCGGCTGATGCCCACACGCTCAGTTGCCTCCTGAACGGTCAGCACACGCTCCGATTCCAGAAGCTTCTTGGCTTCCACAACCTTCAGCAATACCTCCGGCACCGCTTTCTGTTTTACCACAAAATACTTGCTTTTCTCTTCCGGCATCATAAATCCTCCCGAAAATCTCTGCCATAAAGGGCAGTCTCTTCTTTGTATGTTCGTCTATCATGAACATTTGTGCTCATGTGAGAGATATTAGCACAAAAAAAAGCAGAGCGCAAGCTTTTTCTTGCATACACTCTGCTTTTCTAAAGAATCGAAAATTAATCCTCTGCGGATGCCTTGCGGTCCGGGCAGCCCAGGCTCAGCCAGCGCAGGTAGGCGCTGATGAACGGATCCAGCCCGCCGTCCAATACATTGGCCACGTTTCCGGTTTCCTCTCCGGTACGCAGGTCTTTAACCATGGTGTACGGCTGCAGGACATAGGAACGGATCTGGTTTCCCCAGCCGATTTCCTTGACATCACCGCGGATGTCGGACAACTTCTCCGCATTCTCCTGCTGCTTTAACATATACAGCTTGGCCTTTAACATCTGCATGGCCTTATCCTTGTTCTGGAACTGGGAACGCTCGTTCTGGCACTGTACCACAATTCCGGTCGGAATATGGGTGATACGGATCGCGGAAGAGGTCTTGTTGATATGCTGGCCACCGGCACCGCTGGAACGATACGTATCGATTCGCAGGTCATCCGGGTTGATTTCCACATCCAGGTCTTCCTCGATATCCGGCATAACATCACAGGACACGAAGGAGGTCTGACGTTTTCCGGCCGCGTTGAACGGGGAAATACGCACCAGACGGTGTACGCCGCGCTCGGACTTTAAGTAGCCGAAAGCGTTTTCACCATTAATCTGAATGGTAACGGACTTAATGCCCGCTTCATCGCCGTCCAGATAATCCAGGACTTCGGTCTTGTAGCCCATCTTGTCTGCCCAGCGACAGTACATACGGTAGAGCATGCTGCACCAATCGCAGGACTCCGTACCGCCCGCACCCGCGTTTAAGCGCAGGATGGCATTGTATTTGTCGTATTCACCGGACAGCAGGGTCTCCATGCGCAGCTTCTCCAGGTTGTGCTCGAACTCATCCAGCATTTCCTGAATCTCCGGGATCAGGGCCGGGTCTTCTTCCTCATAGCCCATCTCGATCATCACCTGAATGTCTTCATACTGCTGTTCCAGGCCACGGTAGAGATCTACGGTATCCTTCAGATTCTTGGCTTCCTGCACCAGTTTGGTGGCACGGTCGGCATTGTCCCAGAATCCCGGCTCCTCCATGGATTTATCTAACTCATCGATTCGTCTGACCTTGCTATCCAGGTCAAAGTGAATCCCTCACTTCCACTAATGGTTTTTCAAAGGTCGATAATGTGTACTTGAACTGATCTAATTCTACCATTGTGTCACCTTCTTTCATATTAATATTCTTTTTATCTCGGCATCAGATCACGGCCGTGGCACTGTTTAAATTTCTTGCCGCTTCCGCACGGGCACGGATCGTTCGGGTAGATTTTCTGTACCTGGCGTACCTTCGGTGCCTGCGGCGCGGAGGTGTCGCGGTTGGTTCCGGTTACCTTGGCTGCCGGTTCACGCTCGATCTTCTGCTCGACACGGATGTGGAACAGGATGCGGACGGTCTCCTCGGTGATTGCTGCGGTCATAGCCTCAAACATCTCGTAAGCGCTCATCTTATACTCGACAACCGGATCTCTCTGGCCGTAAGCCTGCAGGCCGATACCCTGGCGCAGCTGGTCCATATCGTCGATGTGGCTCATCCACTTGTTGTCAATGACCTTCAGGAGTACTACACGCTCCAGCTCACGGATCTGCTCTGCCTCCTGGAACTCAGCCTCTTTTGCCTCATACAGCTTGATAGCCTCTTCCTTCAGCATATGCTTTAACTCATTCTTCTTGGTCACCGGATGATTCTCCGCGGTGATGGTCTCCAGCGGAATGATCGGGAGCAGAAGGCTGTTTAACTCATTCAGGTCCCACTCGGAAGATGCCTGCTCATCGGAAATGGACAGATCTACGGAGTTCTCCACAATATCGGTGATCATCTTTAAGATGAGGTCACGCATGTTGTCGCCATCCAGAACCTTGCGGCGCTCTGCGTAGATAATCTCACGCTGCTCGTTGTTGACCTCGTCGTATTTTAACAGGTTCTCACGGATGCCGTAGTTGTTGTTCTCAATCTTCATCTGTGCTTTCTCGATGGCACTGGAAAGCATCTTGTGCTCAATCTGCTCACCCTCCGGAACACCAAGAGCCTCAAACATAGCCATAAGGCGCTCGGAACCGAACAGACGCATCAGGTCGTCCTCCAGGGAAATATAGAAGCGGGACTCACCCGGGTCTCCCTGACGGCCAGAACGGCCACGCAGCTGGTTATCGATACGGCGGGACTCATGACGTTCGGTACCAATGACCTTTAAGCCGCCTGCTGCCTTTGCCTCGTCATCCAGCTTGATATCGGTGCCACGGCCGGCCATGTTGGTTGCGATGGTAACAGCGCCGTGGATACCAGCGTCTGCTACAATCTCAGCCTCCAGCTCATGGAACTTCGCGTTCAGGACCTTATGCTGGATGCCGCGCTTGGTCAGCATCTTGCTTAACAGCTCAGAAGTCTCGATGGTGATGGTGCCAACCAGTACCGGCTGTCCCTTCTCATGGGAGGCCACAACATCGTTGACAACTGCCTCGAATTTTTCTTTTTTGGTTTTGTATACTGCATCCTCGTGGTCGATACGCGCAACCGGACGGTTGGTCGGGATGGCAATCGCATCCATTCCGTAGGTGTTACGGAACTCTTTCTCCTCGGTCAATGCAGTACCGGTCATGCCGGCTTTCTTGCGGAACTTGTTGAAGAAGTTCTGGAAGGTAATGGTTGCCAGCGTCTTGCTCTCGCGGCGTACATTCACATGCTCCTTCGCCTCGATTGCCTGATGCAGGCCGTCAGAGTAACGGCGGCCCGGCATGATACGTCCGGTAAACTCATCGACAATGAGAACCTCATCGTCTTTTACCACGTAGTCCTTATCGCGGAACATTAAGTAGTTTGCGCGCAGGGCCAGAATGATGTTGTGCTGGATCTCCAGGTTTTCCGGATCTGCCAGGTTCTCAATATGGAAGAACTGCTCTACCTTCTTAACACCTTCCTCGGTTAAGTTAACGACTTTATCCTTCTCGTTTACAATGAAATCTCCGGTCTCCTCAATGTCCTCACCCATGATGGCGTTCATCTTGGTGAACTCGCCGGACGCCTCGCCGCGTACCAGCTGGTGAGCCAGCACGTCGCAGACCTCGTAAAGCTTGGTGGACTTACCGCTCTGGCCGGAAATGATCAGCGGGGTTCTTGCTTCATCGATCAGGACGGAATCGACCTCATCGATGATGGCGTAATCCAGGTTGCGCAGAACCATCTGGTCTTTATAGATCGCCATGTTATCACGCAGGTAATCGAATCCCAGCTCGTTGTTGGTCACGTAGGTGATATCGCAGTTGTATGCGGCCTTACGCTCCTCAGAGGTCATCGGGTTTAATACCACGCCAACGGTCAGGCCCAGGAAGCGGTGAACCTGTCCCATCCACTCAGCATCTCGCTTTGCCAGATAGTCGTTGACGGTTACGATGTGAACACCCTTGCCTGCCAGCGCGTTTAAGTATGCCGGAGAGGTGGAAACCAGTGTCTTACCTTCACCGGTTCTCATCTCGGCAATACGACCCTGATGCAGGACGATACCACCAATGAGCTGTACCGGATAATGCTCCATGTTCAGCACACGCTTTGCAGCCTCACGGACTGTAGCAAATGCCTCCGGAAGAATGTCATCCAGAGTTTCGCCGTTTGCCAGGCGCTCCTTAAAGATACGGGTATTGTCCCGCAGTTCCTCATCGGTCTTTGCCTGCATGGTCGGGCGCAGCGCTTCGATCTTGTCCACAATCGGGTAGATCATCTTCAGTTCCCGCTCACTGTGGGTGCCAAATACTTTTTCTATGAGATTCATATAATTCTTTCTCCTAAACTTTCTTTGTTTCGTCTGTCTCGTTTCTACTATTATAAGTCAATCTTTGATATTGTACCACCATCCCCTGATTTATTCAAGTTTTAGGCCCTTTGTTCACAAAAAATTTACTTCCTCAATAAAAATAAATGAAAAGGCGACATAAAAGTAAAATTATGGTAAACCTGTCAGGTTGCACAAAAACTATGTTCGATTCACAACTTATCCACGTTATCCACAATATCCACGAAAAATACATCCACATCCATTTTCCCTGATTTTCAGCCAAAAATGAGTTATGCACCAAGTTATCCACATTATCCACAAAGTTTTCCCACATTTTTCCGTTTATTTCCCGTGGAAAAGAACGCGGTTTTCTTTGTTCATATCTCATAAATCCAATGTTTACGCCAAAAAATACAGGAAAAACGCTTGACTTTTCCACATCCGCAAAGGTAGAAATGCAATTTCTTTTTTGTGGATAAAGTATGTGTTTTTATTTTTTATTCCCAATAATTGTCTCAACAATTTCCTTGTTTTGGTTGAAATTTTCGGTTTTATATGTTATACTTAGAACATCTCAAAAGAAGGAGCTGATGACTTATGCGTTATACGATTACAGGCAGAAATATTGATGTGACTCCGGGGCTTCGCGCCGCCATTGAGGAAAAAATCGGAAAACTGGAACGTTACTTCCTTCCGGATACAGAAATCATCGTAACTCTCAGTGTACAGAAAGACAAACAGAAAATCGAGGTTACTATCCCGGTTAAGGGCAACATTATCCGTGCTGAAGAATCCAGCAATGACATGTACGTATCCATCGACCTGGTAGAGGAGATCATTGAACGCCAGCTTCGTAAGTACAAAAACAAACTCATCGACAAAAAGCAGTCCGCACAGTCCTTCTCCGATCTGTTTATCAGTGAGGAAGCTGAGCCGGAGGACGAAATCCAGATTGTAAAGACCAAACGTTTCGCCATGAAACCGATGGATCCGGAAGAAGCCTGCGTACAGATGGAACTGTTAGGACATAACTTCTACGTATTCTTAAACGCAGAGACCGAAGAAGTCAATGTCGTTTATAAGAGAAAAGGACAGACTTACGGACTGATCGAGCCGGAGTTCTAAACTTTCATACTTTTCAAAAAGCCCCCGGGATTTTTTCCCGGAGGCTTTTTCTTTTGCGCAATCCTGTTAAATGCATTTGCGCAGCCACTTACCGCTCTCCCGATGGGAAAGAACAGATGCCAGCAGCGCAAACAGCAGCATCGGCACAAAAATGCACAGCGTAATATTCTGTTTGGTGAGGGGAAGCGGATTCCACTTTACCGTCCAGGAGAAGAAATAGAAGAAATAGAAATGGGAAAAATACACCCATTCACTCATCTCCCGCAGGGTAACAAAGAAACGGGCCCCGGTTCCCGTAAAGCCCATAAAAAACTCAGTCAGGCAGACCGCCGCCGGAGCTGCGGTGAATACCATATTGGTATTGAAACAGGTGGACACCTCTTTGTACATCAGAGCCAGAAACACCACGCTTCCGCCAAGGGAAAACAACACCGGCATGCGCCAGGTCTTTCTGGAAAACCAGAGTCCCAGTGCCAGGTAAAAGCTTCCGTAAAACAGGCCGTTTCGCATAGTCACAAATTTCGGCGCGTACCACCAGACAAATTCTTGGATTTTCATGGGCGCCCGCTCCGTAAAATACCAGTTGTCACAGATGCAGCCGAACACAAACAAAGCTCCCGTCAGAATCAAAAGCATCCAGATCCGGAATCCGGCACGGTAACCGGTCCATACGATCAGGACCGCCACGGCCAGAGCCGGAAGATACCAGAGCTGGGCAATGGTGCTTGAGAAAAAGAAAGAATGAACGTATGCTTTCAGTGTCTCCATGATAGTGGCCGTGCCATGATACCAGTTAAAAATATCGATAGGCCAGTAAATGACGCACCAGAGCAGATACAGCTTCACAATGCGCCAGGCATAACGCCCCACCACCGACCATCCGCTCTTCTTGTCCGTATCCGGGATTTTCCGAAACAGCAGGAAGCCTGCAATCATAAAAAACACCGGAACAGCCAGATTGGAAAGCCAGCTGCCAATGATCAGGCGCCAGCGGCTTTCTGCCGGATAAAACACCTGGATCATATGCCGCGCGGCCACCAGGACCGCCATCACAAATTTCAGCAGGTCCAGGCCGCAATATTGTTTTTTTCCATTCATAAACCGTTCACTCCTAATCCAGGAATGTGACTGCCTTGCACGGCGTACGGTAGTTGTATTTGGTAATGGTAATACCCGTGGTCGGGTTGCTGGAGTGGATGATCTTGCCGTCTCCTATGTAAATGGCCACATGGTTGATGTAGCTTCCGCTGGCATAGAACAGCAGATCGCCAGGCTGGATAGCCGACATGGAAATTTCTTTTCCCTTTGCCGCCTGGTCCCTGGAGCTTCTTCCTGTGGTAATGCCAAAGTGTGCAAAGACAGACTGGGTGAAGCCGGAGCAGTCCGCGCCATTGGTCAGGCTGGTGCCGCCATATACATACGGATTACCCAAAAACTGCTTTGCGTAAGCTACGATGGCAGTTCTGGTCGCGGATACAACCGCCGCGGAACTTCCAGGCCCCGCAACCGGAGAAGAAACCGTGCCTGAGGACGGGCCGGAGGAAGCAATCTGGGTAGAACTGCCCTGATCAGAGCTGTTCTGAGAGGAATCCGTCTTTCCAGGAGCAGAGACCGCGGTTTTGCCTGAAGAACTGCTCTGTCCCGCGGACGGGCTCTGTGCCTGGCTGCCTGCCGCGGTATTCGCGGACGGAGCGCTGGTCATTGCAGAATCGTCACTCTGGGACGGATTGGCCGGAATGATGACATCCTTGTTCTCTTCTACCTTAATGGTCTGCTCCAGATTTGCGATAGCGGTCTGGGCATCGCGCTTTCTCTGAGCTTCTTCTTCCAGCTTCTGGCGTTCTTCCTCCAGAGAGACCGCCTGATCAAATTCTACTTCTACTTTACAGTAAGATTTTGCAATATAACCAATCAGGTCTGCATCGACCTCTACTTTATAAAAGTCACCTTCGTCGCCCTGAACTACATAGCGGGATCCGCTGGAAATCATAGTCAGGACATTGCTGGTGAGATTCGGTTCCTCACGCAGGCGTAAATTGTCCACGCTGACAGTAACAAATTCCCGTCCAATAGACTGAGCCAGAGTCTCTGCCTCCTGCCCGGTGATAAAATACTGGGACTTGATAAAGCCGTTGACCGTTCCGGACTGGATACGGTACCAGCTTCCCCCCTCTCCCTCCACGGTTTCCAGAATGGTTGCCGCGCAGTTATTATAAATTTTACCTACAATCTTGCTGTTTGTAGTTGCCTGTTCCCGGATATTTACATAATCCGATACCTGGGATACCGCAATATTTTCATAGTCTGCAGGTGCCGCCACAAGGGTTGCCTCATGAACGGATTTTGCTGCATCCGCATAAGCGGAAAACGGGCAGGATGCCGCCGCGCAAAGGCAGGTTACTGCCAGTACTTTCTTCCATGTTTTCATGCATATTCGCCTTTCCTGCTGCCATATTCCCTGTTCTCTCTGAAACGCCGGGAAGAGACAGCCATTTCCTGTTTCCACTGTAATCTGTCATTCAGTATAACATAAGTCTCCAGAAAGTTACAGGGAGTTCGCAAAATTGTAATTGAATCGTAAAATGTATGAAGTAACTGACCAAAAAGATTTTTTATGATAAAATAGAAAGCAGAGAAAGGAGTGATCTTTATGGCAAAGAAAGTTGTTCTTGTAACGGGTGCTTCCCGTGGAATTGGAAAAGCCATTGCCGTAAAATTTGCCAAGAAAGGCTATAACGTCATCATCAACTGCGCCCACCGGGAGCAGGAGCTGATGCAGACCAAAAAAGAAATCGAAAGTTATCAGGTAACCTGCGCCGCATTTCTGGGCGACATGGGAGACATGGCAGTCTGTGAGCAGCTGTTTTCCATGATCCGCAAGCAGTTCGGCTCGCTGGATGTTCTGGTCAACAACGCAGGCATCGACTACATCGGCCTGCTGCAGGATATGTCACCGGAGGACTGGGACCGCATTCTGCGCACCAACCTGACCTCTGTCTTTAACTGCTGCAAGCTGGCCATTCCGCTCATGCTTCCGGCCGGACACGGAAAGATTGTGAACATTTCCTCTGTCTGGGGCTGTGTAGGCGCTTCCTGCGAGGTGGCCTATTCCGCAACCAAAGGCGGCATCAACGCCTTCACCAAAGCCCTTGCCAAAGAACTTGCACCCAGCAACATTCAGGTAAATGCTGTAGCCTGCGGTGCCATCGACACCGAGATGAACCAGTGGCTGGAGGAAGATGAACTCATTCAGCTGGTGGAGGAAATCCCTGCCGGACGTCTGGGACGCGCGGAGGAGGTTGCTGACTTTGTCTATCACCTGGGCTATAAGGGTTCTTATTTAACCGGTCAGGTCATCGGACTGGACGGCGGCTGGATCTGATTTTTACAAAGGAGAGTTTATGGAATTCAAGCAACTGCAATCCTTCGTGGCCGTAGTCGACTACGGCAGCTTTACCAGGGCATCGGAGAAGCTTTTCATCTCCCAGCCCACCATCAGTACCCACATCCGCCAGCTGGAGGAGGAGTTTCAGTCCTGCCTGCTGGTACGCACCACAAAAAGCATTGAGCTGACACCACGCGGGCAGGAGTTTTATGAATGTGCCGTAAGTATCCTGAGCCTGAAAAATCATCTGATTGAAAGCTGGATCAACGAAAGCCGGAACGTCATCCATCTGGGAACTTCCACCATTCCATCCACCTATCTGCTGCCAGAGCTTCTTCCGGCCTATAAAAAGCAGTGCCCGGAAACCTATTTCAACATCCATCAGAGTGACAGTCAGGGCATCCTGGATAAGATTCTGGAAGGCAGCTTTAATCTCGGTCTGGTGGGCATGACCTGTGAGGATGAGCGTTTCTGCTTCGAGCCCTTTTACCAGGACCAGATGGTACTCATCACACCGAAAAATGCGTATTTTGAACAGCTAAAATCCTCCGGTACATCCATCGACACAATCTTAAGATCAGAACCCCTGATTCTGCGGGAAGAAGGCAGCGGAAGCCGCAAGTTTGTCTACGAGCTTCTGGAAAACCTGCACATCCCGGAAAGCTCCCTGAATGTCACTGCCCGCTTAAACGACCAGGAATCCATCAAGAATCTGGTTGCCAACGGGCTTGGCATTTCCGTCATATCAAAAGCGGCCGCCTGCAGCCCCGGATCCGATCAGAAACTTCTTGTTTTTGATCTTCCGGTGGTTGCAGACAGCCGCAGCCTGTATCTGGTGTACCATAAGAATTATATCTTAAAACCTTATGTACATCACTTTATGGAGTTTGTATTACATTTTTATAAAAAGTCGGCCCTGTAATTATCCGATTTTCTGGATTTCCATATCTTTTGGAAGAACCAGGCTCAGAATGGTGCCAAACATCATGATGGTAAAGCGGTTTACCACCTTGGTCATGGCAACCAGACCGACGTTCTGGGAGAAGGAAGTCAGCGGAGGGCATCCAAACAGAGAAGACATTGCGGAGGAATATCCGTCACATGCCAGGGAACCCTGGATCTCTTCTCCGGTGATTTCCCGGTTCAGGCCGCCGGAAACCATGGCAGATGTATCGCCGATGGTCTCAGCCGCAGATACCAGGAAGATGATGCAGGCCAAACGGGATTGCTTTTCCAACCGGCACCCGCCCATCAAGACGATAAATGTTACTGATAGAACAATTGTCGTTTCCTTTCATAGATAAATCCTTGTTTCATACTCCATATTCCGGATACACCGGCTTTATGATCTGTCCGTTTTATTCTATCCCCATCAGAACTTGCGGATCGTATCATCTTCATCTCCAATATCCTCAATTTTACGGATCACCGCAAAATAGCTGAATCCATTATCGGTAGTGATTTCCACCCGGTCCCCTACTTTATGCCGCAGGATTGCTTTTCCAAGCGGAGACTCGATGCTGACCATGTTGTGCATGGAATTGCCCCGGATACTGGTTACCAGTTTATAAGTTTCTTCTTCGTCATCGTCTTCCATATAAAGGGTAACTGCCTTGTTCAGGCCCACCTCATCAGACTTCGACGCATCTGAGATCACGATTGCGTTTTTCAGCATGTTCTCCAGATAACGGATCCGGCTTTCATTCTGGTTTTTATCTTTCTTGGCCGCATAATACTCAAAATTCTCACTTAAATCTCCCTGGGCTCTGGCTTCCTTTACTGCTTCCAGACACTCAGGCCGGACTACCAGCTTCCGGTGATCAATCTCTGCCTGAATTTTTTCTACGTCAGATTTTGTCAGTTTTTCTCTCATAATCCTTATCTCTTTTCTGTTTCTTACTGTCCTGTTCTTCTTTGCAGGCTGCTTCTGCCAGCCGTTCCATTTTATGCTTGTGACGCTGTCATTAGTTTTACAAGCAGCTCCACAATTTTCTCCATGGACTGGATGGAAATAAACTCATACTTTCCATGGAAATTTGCTCCTCCGGTGCACAGATTCGGACACAGAAGGCCCTCATAGGAAAGGCGCGCGCCATCGGTGCCTCCGCGGATTGGGCAGATGACCGGCTCCACATCCAGTTCTTTCATGGCGCTGCATACCCGGTCGATCAGCTGCATATGTGGCTGGATCTTCTCCTTCATATTGAAGTAGGAATCCCGAATCTCAATCCCTACTGTACCCTCTCCGTATTTCTGATTCAGGAACGCCGCGATCTGGCGCATCTGCTCTTTTTTCTTTTCAAATTTTTCCATGTCGTGATCGCGGATCAGATACTTCAGTACAGAAGTTTCTACGTCTCCGGTAAAATGATCCAGATGGAAAAATCCCTCATAGCCCTCTGTATACAAATGTAAAAAGCGATCCACTACCTGTGACATGTAAGACAGCTCCTTTTTATTCTTTTTTCTGATTACTTCCCTCTTTTTGCAGAAGTTGTGTAAATTTTATTATAGCACAAAAAACCGTCCTTGCAAAGAATTGCAAAAACGGTTTTTTATATACTTTAGCCGATTCCACCCATCAGCGCACCTGCCACTAGTGCCACAAATGCGGCTGGTACCAGCACATACTTTCCAAGGGGAATAAACCAATTCCCGATTTTCTTTTCTCTTCCACGGTTCACTGCATCGACCGCGAAGTCCTTTCCGGCAACCCAGAAGAACATGATACCGGCGAGCATGGCCCCCAGCGGACAGATATAGATGGATACCACATCCATCCAGCCAGACACAATACCCTGAATGAACAGCGCCGCACCGCAGCCTGTGGCCGCAATCACAGCCACCGCAGTCGGACGCTTCAACCCCAGACGTTCCTGCAGCGTCTCCACGGGAGCCTCATAAAGATTCACCAGAGAGCTCATGCCCGCAAACAACACGCAGACATAAAAAATCATACCGCAGATCTTACCGCCCGGCATGCCGTTAAATACATTCAGAAGGTAAATGAACATCAGGCCCGGACCACCGGAAGAAAGTTCTGCACCACCTGCCGCCATACCCGGAATAATGACAAAGGCAGCCAACAATGCGGCCAGCGTATCAAAAAACGCTACATTCCGCGCAGAACCAACAATATCCTCGGAATCACTCAAGTAAGAGCCGTAAATTACCGTTCCATTGCCCGCAATGGACAGGGAGAAGAACGCCTGGCCAAACGCGTAGATCCAGAGGCGTACGTCTTTCAGCCCCTCCGGGTTGATGGTAAAAATATAATGATATCCATTTTCCGAGCCAGGCAGCGTAAAGATGTATACACCCAAGCCCAGAAACAGCACAAACAAAAGCGGCATCATCACCTTGTTGGCTTTCTCTATTCCGCCAGCAATGCCAAATGCCATGATGACAGCAGTCACGAGAACCGTAATCACCAGCCAGCTGTTGTTACCGAAGCTGGTGGCAGTACTGTCAAAGAGGCCACCAATTGCCCCCATGTCCTGCCCCAGCGTATACAAATTTCCACTGAGTGCCAGAAACGCATACTTGAAGATCCATCCCACCACTACCGTATAGCCGATTGCCAGCGCCATGGAACCCAGAACCGGAATCATGCCGATCAGTTCGCCGGTCCGTTTCTTTCCGGTGCGAAGCTCCGTGCACATACCGAAGGCCTTAATGGGCCCGCTCTTGGCCGCGCGTCCCAGCGCCATCTCCTCAATCACACCGGTAGACGCGATCAGAATCACAAACATCAGATAAGGAAGCAGAAATGTCATTCCGCCCCAGTCTGAAACAATGTACGGGAAACGCCAGATATTTCCCATGCCAACCGCCGAACCAATGCACGCCAGCACGAAACCGGTCCGGCTTTTAAACCCATCCCTTTCTTTTGCCATGAAATAAATTCCCTTCTGATAAAATAAGCCGGTACAGTAAAATACTGCCCGGTATAACAACAAAAGCCCGGGAAGCCAAAGCTTCCGGGCTTTTGAATATTCTGCAAATACGGATTATCGTTTGCTGAACTGAGGTGCGCGACGAGCGGCTTTGAGGCCGTACTCACCTATCCTTGGTCCAAAAAGTCCAGTATTCATGCGGGTTTTCGGGCTTCCCTCTCTCAGTAAACCCATAGGTAAACCCACGAAATCGCGAAATTTTTGGTGCATTTTAACGCAGCCCGAATGCAGCATTCACAACGCTGCTTAATTCCTCAGGTTTATTATACTTGACTTTCGCATAAATGTCCATAGTCGTTTTGCTGTTCTCATGGCCTGCCAGATACTGCACCGTCTTAGGATCAACACCTTTGTAAATCAGATTAGTGATGTAGGTGTGCCGCAGCATGTGCGGAGTCACCTTGAAGTCCATCGTATACACCAGCTTGGGATTGTTCGGCTGATGCTCACCAAGCCTTGGCTTGATTCTATGCTTGATGGACTGTCCATTTACATAGGTGTAATAACAGCGTTCTGCGGTAGAACGGACTGTTATGTACTTCCAGACCCTCACAAACTGTGTTTCCGTCAAAACAGTTCCCTTCGAATTCGAGATCACATATTCCGATTCTGATTTATCCCTTTCTTCCTTGAGACAGGCTACCAGGCATTTTGGAATCGGAACATCTCGTTTTGCTGCCGGTGTCTTCAACAGCGCGTTGACTACCGGCTCACCGCCTTCCACATGCCATGCACGCCTTACCGAAATGTACGGCGTTTTTTCATCCAGGAATACGCAGTCCCATTTCAACCCAAGAATCTCTTCTCTACGCAATCCCGCGTACAAGCCGATCATCACGAAGACATACGGCGGAAGCTCACGAATGCTATCCAGCAAAATGGCAGTCTGTTCATCCGTCAAAGCCTCTCGCCGTTTCGCAGGCTTTCCGCCTCTTGCGCAAATCGTTTTGGATGGATTCTCTTTGATCACCTTGCTCTCTTCTGCCGAATTAAAAATGTTCTTAATCAGCATATTGAGCTGACCATACATTCCGGAAGAACCTTTTGATAGCGGAACCATCAGCAGCCGCAGGTCATCAGTGGTCACCTCATCCATATACATCTGTCCAATCGGACCCACGATGTACCGATTCACCATTCGCGCATATCCTTCCAACGTATTGGTTCTTACCGTTCCTGACCGCATCAGCAGCCATTTTTCGCAATACTCCTCCACGGTCGGATTCTCTCTGTGGAAAACCACTTCCGCGATTTTCTTCTGGGCATCTTCCACCCGGTCATACAATTCTTCGCGTGTCAGCCCATAAATCGCCACTCTCTTTCCGTCCGCATCTGTAATCCGGGTACGGTAATACTGTACCCCTTTCATCATCACTGTTCCGTATTCCGGAAGTTCAACAGGACGCTTTTTTCCTTTAGCCATGTGTTCTCCTCCTCTATCTTCATACATTGCGTGTTGTCACTTTTATTATCATGGCGTACAGCACTTCCTTCAAGGATGTCGAATGTATGTAAAAAGGGCAGGGATTTTTGACCATCCCTGCCCCAAGTTTTTTCTGATTTACTCTTAATCCCACGATGCAAAAGCATCTTCCAGCACTCCTGCGAGCTGCTCTGGGCGATTATATTTCACCTTGGCGTAAATATCCATGGTGATCTTGCTGCTTTCATGACCGGCAAGATACTGAACTGTCTTCGGATCAACCGAAGCATGAATCAGATTCGTAATGTAGGTGTGCCGCAGCTGATGCGGAGTCACCTCAAAGTCCAGACTGTAAACCACATTTCCATTGTGCGCTGCCTTTTGCCCCAGAACCGGCTTCACCGTATGCTTTACCCTCTTGCCATCTTCATAGCGGTAATAGCAGCGTTCCTTGGTTGTACGGGTTACGATATATTGCCATAACCTTTTAAACTGCGTATAGGACAAAGGGTCTCCATCCCGGTTTGCAACCACATAATCTGATGTCGATGTCTTCTTCGCCTCTTTCAGGCATTCCAGAAGATTGTCCGGCAGAGGGACATTCCGATGCGCTGCCTTTGTTTTCAGCTCTGTCAGAATCACCGGACGATTATGCTCCGTATGCCAGGCTCTCCGAACGGTAAGGTACGGAGCCTCACAATCCAGATACACCGAATCCCATTGAAGTCCGAGGATTTCTTCTCTCCGCAATCCTGCGTACAGCCCCAGCATCACAAACACATACGGCGGCAAGCCGTAAATGGCATCCAACAGCTTATCCACCTGCTCATCCGTAAGTGGGAGGCGATCCTTCTGTGGAATCCCGCCCACATTCTTCTTCAGATAGATGGTCGGATTCTCATCAATGATTTTACTCTCCATTGCTGCCGTGAAAATACACTTATATATAACATTCACGGATTTGTACACAGATGCCGACTTTTTCGATGCCGCCAGCAGTGCCAGGCGAATGTCATCTGCTGTTACATCTCCCATATGCATATCGCCCAAGGGCTTGATGATGTAGTTCTTCACCTTCGATGTATAGTCAATCAGCGTTGTCATCCTGATCTGTGCCGACTGCATCAGCAGCCATTTCTCGCAATACTCTTCCACCGTGGGTGTACTCCGGCGATACGTCTTGTTCTCAATCTGCTGGATCGCTTCCTGTTCCTTCTGATACAGTTCCTCTCTCGTCCTTGCATATAAGGAAACTCGCCGCCCCTGCTGATCTGTTACACGGGTTCGATAATACTGCGTTCCCTTCATACTCACCGTACCATAATCGGGAAGCATCATTCTTCTTGCCGCCATATCATTACCTCCAATCCTGTTGATGCTTTCATTATTGCGGATTCATCGTCCATACTCAACGATGTCGATTTTCACCGCCGAAAGCTTCGAGGTTTGCGATATGTCGCAGCACGTTCCATCGGTTTTGCACGGTGCGTACATTTTGCAATGTACTCTTGAATCCCCACTTCTGTGAAATAAACGCAGCCGTTTTCCACATACTGAACATAGGAGATCAAACCGTCTGTTCTTGCAGCATCCAGTGTTTTTACGCTGATTCCCAGTATACTGGCTGCTTCCTTCCTTGTAATCAGTTTATCCATCGCCTTCTTCGCCATCCTTTCGGCATTTGCCCTGTCTTTTTTTCTCTGCCTGTTCCGGAATGTAATATCCAAGCTGAATCCTTACAGCTTCATCAATCCCACGCATCTGCCCCTTACTTACCCGCCCAAGATAGCGAATCACGCATATCTTGTCGCAGGTGTCAAGCTGTTCTGCCAATACCATAGAAGGTTTTGCCAGTCCCTTTGCTTTACGGAGAAAGAAATGCGTTGGCTGCTTTCGCTTTTTCTCAATTTTCGATGTCAGCGGAGCAATCGTGATCGTCGGCGCATAATAATTGCCGACATCATTCTGAAGAACCACAACAGGACGAACACCGCCCTGCTTTGATCCGACCGGAACACCGAGATTGGCGAGATATAAATCACCTCGCCGATAAACCCAGTTTTCTTTCATTTGCTGTTGTCTCCAATCTCCATACACTGATATGGATAAAGCCTGCCAGGTATCATGCTGATACAGCACCCGGCAGTGCTTTCTGAAAATATGGTTTCTCTGTACTTTTTCTTATCACCCCAGAGATGTAGGATTTCTCACAGGCGGCAGTGTGCTTCACTGCTCCATTGGAATTTAACCATCCCGCCTTCCTTATGGCCGGACCGCGAATTACGGAAGTATCATTGTCCCTGTCTGGCTTTAGCACCGCCGCCGGTTGCAATCCGGCATTTGCTTCTGCGAAACCGCTATCGCCCCGATGGGCTTCATGGCGTGCAGTCAAAGGCTCGACCAAACAGGAATGTACCTGAAGAATGAGTATTCAGTTTTCAAGGGACATCCGGACTTTCGTCCTTACAAGATAAGTTTAACAAGAATCCTCCGGTTTCGCGTTGGCCTCGTAGGCGCCCTTTGGTTGTCCTTGCAGGACTACCTACGGTTCGTTTTGACTTTTCCAGTGCACTGTGCAGCCGGATTAGGGCAAAAAAATACCCCGTTGGTTTCCCAACGAGGCATCAAAGATGATTCTATTCTGTTTTTATTTTCTGATTGTTATTGGGTCAAGTCAATCGAATCCTTGCTGACATGCCCTTGTCTGTTCAAATATCTATATTAAAGTGTCTCATACATTGCTTTTAATTCTTCCAGAATCTTCTCCTTTGTTCTGCCAACCAACCCCAACTGTTTAATATCCACGTTTTCATTTTTCATACGCAGGACAAACTCTTGAATATCGGCATAAACTCCTTGGGGAGCCACTACCTTGGCGGTGGGATCAATCAACTCCGTCAGGCGGAAAACATCATTCTTATGTTTCTTGATATTTTTGCTATCAACGTGTTCTCCTGCAGCCTTACGATCTGTCAAATCCATCCACGCTTTTGCCTTAAATGGAATCAAATATGCCGCATCCAAGACAGTCACTCCATCAACGACAACTTTTCCCTGCTTTAAAAATTCGTAGTAATCATTGTCTAAAAGAATAGCAGACAGACTCGAAATATCTTCGTCCATCGGCAACGGCGTTAAAACTGCATCTTCTGGAAGCTGAATAGCGTCCAGTTTTCGAGTAAAAAGTTCAATCATCGCAGGATATTGATTTGTAATTGGGTGACTAAACCGATAAAACTGCGGTACTCCCGAACTTTTGTTGCAATGCTCATATCCCGCCTGTTTTACATATTCCCAGAATTTCTTTCCGAAATTTACGTCAACTGCTTCTATAATCAGAACAAGGTCAATGTCCTTTGTTGCTCGGAAATCCAAACCTTCTTCCGTCATCAGAATGTCACACGCTGTTCCTCCAATGATAGCATATTGTTCTTCACTGCCCTTGAACCATTCCTTAAAGCTATCAATTCCTGTAACCATCTATCTTCCTCCACAGTTCATTCAACATTTCTTCTACTGCTTCTTCAACCCGTTCATCTGCATCTTCTCTCAATGCCAATGCCAGCGAAAGCTCATCTACAATGTTTCGCGTGGACAATTTTCGTGGATTGTATCTCCACATCTCTACGGCCACTTGCACCTGCGAATTCTGCAAGCTATTGGTCATAACATCTTTCCATTGAGAGATTCTTTCTGCCGCATAACATCTGACATTCGGTGTGTTCAGCATGGAATACTCTGCCAATGCCGAATATCCACTTTCCAACAGCTCTGTTCCCACCAATTCTATCGGAATGTAAACCGTCTGTTTTCTTGGATTCAGCAACTTATTTCCTGCTTTTTGGAACAGTATTTTCGGAGAATCCTCAGAGTGCAAAATCCGCTGCACACCTACTTTCCTGATATGCAACAATCCCATTTCTTCAAGTTGTCTCGATGCCCTTGATATAGAAGTAGGTGTCAGTTCCAAGTCCTTCGCAGCTTGACTTGTGGATAATTCTTGTGCGCCTCCATAAATGAAATACAGTAGAAGCATCTGCGCCGATGGAAGCATTTCTTCTCGTGGCTTTTTTTCGGCACTGCACCGTTCCTGCAAATACACCGCCATAAAGGGCAAATAAATTTGCTTTCCATCTACAATAAACGGAATCTTCTCACGAATCAAATATTCTTTCTGGCGAAAGCTAAGTTCTTTTAGCACCAGCACAATAGGCAAGTTCTCATTATTCTGTATCCGAGCAATATGCTTTTTCAGCACTTCAATCTGCTCCAGTTCTGTCTTAGGATAAAGAAAAATCATCTTCTGGTCATTCATAGACACCATCTGTAAGCGATACCTTGTGGCTATAAAATTGGGCAAATGCTTAAACTCTACATCCTCATAGGTAACCTTGACTCCCAGAACTTTATCGAGATATTCCATGTCATCACCTGCAATCTTAACTCTTTTTCTGTATTATAACTCTTTTTGAGTTAAGATGCAATATTTGAGTTAAGAGCAGTTGAAAATCAACATTATTAAAAATTATTTTCACAAAAAAGGCCCGATGCAACATGAGCATTACACCCACACTGCACCGGACATTCCATCATCAACCGCTCTGTCTATTTTCTTCTTCCTGCTGCACTTACTGCTCATTCCGTAAAATTCAAATTCCAAGTCTTCTGCAAGCAGGGCTTTTGTGACACGAAAGCCCTGCTTGTTGGGGAAGTCTCCGTTCCACTCCGGTCGGCGCAAAACAGACGTCCACCGGACGTCTTGCGCCCGTTCCGGATGCTTTAACGGCAGTTCCTGCCAAAGAAAACGCCGGAGTGAATCATCACCCCGGCTTCAAAAAAATTCGTTACAGTTCAGCCATGCAGCTGATCTATATATGAAAAACAGAGAAATTTTACTTTTTTAGAGAAGGACTTATCCACAGTTCCTTCTCTTTTTTCTTTCTCAGTTGACTCCAGAATCAATAACCAAATGTTTTTTTCTCAAGGTACACTGAGCAACTTTTTTTCAGTCAGTTTTGTGGATAGGAAGAAAAAATTTCACTTGAAACATGGCTGTTATCCCCCGTCATTTTGCCAGTCCCTATTTTAAGGAGATTCGTATTTATAACGGTTTTATGTTATGATGTTTTTATTACTGTTGAGGAGGAAACGGCTATGGCAAGCGGACATTATGAGCAAAGTTTATATGATGAATTTGTGAAAGTCCTGGATCGTCTGGACACCATGAAAAAGGAAACAGATCAAAAAATAGCCGTCTTGAACAATGAAATCTCTGACCTGAAAAATAATTCAGGAATATTTTACCGTACTGAAAACAGACCCGCCTGATGTATTTCTGCACCAGGCGGATCTGTTTCTGTCGTACCTATATATGGCTCATGTGCAATACCACATCGCCGGAAAAAGTTATTTCCGACTGTCATTTTTGCCTCTTTTAAACACTTCTTTTTTCTGAAACAACGGCTGGATGTACGGCCGCAAAACCGAGAACACCACAATCAGCAGCAGAATGCAGGAAACCGGCCGCTTAAAGAACATGAATACGTCTCCCCTGGCAAAGCTGATTGCTTTCCTGAAATTCGTCTCCAGGGTTCCGCCCAGCACATAGCTCAGAATAAACGGTGTCGCCGGTATCCCGGCATACCCCATCCACAGCCCCAGGGCCGTAAAAGCCATAGCCATGAATATCATGTAAACAAACACCGGATAGTTTTTCTGCATCAGCGGTCCCGCTTCAATCCCGTGGATCGTCAGTCCTCCCAATAGAAGGGCTGTCGTCCCGTCTCCTGGAATTCCAAGAGCAATCATGGGGATGATTGCTCCCCCCACAGATGCATTGTTGGCCACCTCAGGGGCGATGATTCCGTCCACACAGCCTTTGCCGAACTCCTCCGGATGTTTTGAACTGTTTTTCGCCACAGAGTAAGCCACCACATTGGAAAGGGCAGCCCCCATTCCCGGCAGAAAACCGATTCCAAGCCCGATCAGGAACGAACGGACCCCATTTACCACATTGTCTTTCATATCTTTGAGTGGAAAATGAAATCTTCCGATATTTCCCTGGAACGTACCGCTGATTCCGGTCTCCCCTTTCGCATAATCGTGCATGATCATGCAGCCTGCGAAAAGTCCGGTCAGAACGCAGACCATGTTAAATCCGCCCGACAGGTAATAAGAGCCAAAAGTAAACCGGGGTGTTGAGGAAATCGGGGCATATCCGATCTGTGTGCTCAGAAGGCCGATTGCCGCGCCGATAAATCCTTTAAGCATCTTCCCTCTCGACAGGCTGACCACCAGTGTGATTGCCAGAAGGCCCAGCGCGAAATATTCCCATGGCCCCATTTTCACCGCCACGGAAGAGATCACCGGGCAGGCTGCCACGCTTCCGCCTCCGGTGGCATCATTGACTACTACAAAATTCCCTCCAGTCTCCTCAGACATGGCCTGGGCAAATACTCTAGCGATCATGTCGCTTCCGCCGCCTGCCGCCGCAGGCACATAGAGCTGGACCGTACCGCAGGGCCAGCTGCTGGCCGATGGATCACCTGGCACAGCGTCTGACACCCCTGACGAAGATTTCTCCCCTAATGGAGCTTTCTCCTCTTTTTATTTTTCATTCTTTTTTCTGTTCCGTATTATGATTTCTTCCAACAGCCCGTCTCTTTCCAGCTTTTCAAAATCCATCTGTACCGGCAGTCCCGGAACATCAGGCAGATAGAATTTACCGTCCTTCACCTCCGAAACCACGCTGAAATAAGGTACCAGGACTTCCATAATCGGCTGATGGTATTCGATCATGGCTTCTTCTCCGTAAAGGGTTCCCATCACCACATTCTGGAAGGTGAAGCCGCCTGATGAGAGCATAGCCCCTTTTTCTTTTGCCAGCTCCCACACCTTCATGTTTTCGCCAATACAGTACATTCTGGTATTTCCCGGCTGCAGATGGTCCACCCCATGCTCCGCATATCCTGCAAAGGTGTGATAGCTTCTCACCGATTCTCCCATGGCCACGGACATTGCGATTCCGGCCTCATCAAGTTTATCCCTCAACTGTTTCAGCCCCGCCATATCATAGGCGTGAACCGGTTCTTCAATCCAGGACACATGATAAGCCGCCGCTTCCTTAGAAAATGCGAATGCGGTTTCCACGTCCCAGGCTTGATTTGCATCCACGGCGATCCCAAATTCTTCTCCCAGGGCAATCCGGGCTTTTTCCAGTCTCCGGATATCTTTCCCCCAGTCCGTGCCATATCCGATCTTGAATTTTGTCTGATGATAGCCCTCTGATTTAAAACGGACCAGATCCTCAATCAGTTCTTCATCCGATAAAAGCACGGAACCGCCGCCTTTGTAAACCCTGCACCAGTCCCGATCCGCTCCCAAAAACCGATGCAGAGGCTTTCCCGCCCGGTTGGCCAGCAGATCCAGCAGGATCATATCCAAGGAGCCCATTTCACTGACATGTGCGCTCTGATATCCAAAATTCCGTATCTGCCAGTAAAAATACTCTCTCCAGCCGTCCACGGTCTTCGCCTCTTCTTTAAGAAGCATGGGCACAAAAAAATTCAGCATCAGCGGCGTACATGGCCCCTGTCCGCAAACTCCGTCCTCATCATATATTTTCATCCAGGAGCCGAACAGGCTGGCATTTCTCACATTCCCGGTCCCATCTTTGAAGGGCACATCCAGGGGGATGGGAGCAATTTTGTAAAACACCGCCCTGTCAATCCGGATTTTATCCGGATAAGAAAAATATTCATTCATACTTTTACTCCATTTCTACAAAAATTGTTTTTGATTTCCTGTGATTTTCAGTATAATATATTATGTAGTATCATTGAAGTTCTTTTATTTTGGCGTTACTGTATTGTTAAATTCACACCTATAGAAAGGCGGAGCCCTATGGATTTTAAACAGCTCAATTATATCGTCACCATAGCAAAGGAACAGAACATCACCCATGCCGCAGAAAAACTCTATATCACACGTTCCGCACTGAATTACAGCCTGCTTAACCTGGAAAAGGAACTGGGCGTCCAGCTTTTTACCAGGCTGCCGGGCAGGCTGATTCCCACCTATGCCGGAAAAGTGTACCTGGAAAAAGCCCAGCAGATTTTAAACCAGTACCACGAACTCAACCATATCATGAGCGGCCTTGCCGATTCCTCCCACGGCCGCATCAATCTCGGCGTTACCGTGGCTGGGGGACAGCAGAATCTGATGGACATTTTTCCTGCCTTTCACCAGAAATATCCATTCTTCTCCCTGAAACTGGTGGAAGGCAATGTCATGTTTCTGGAGAAGAAACTTTTAGACGGCACCATCGACTTGGCCTGGTCCGGTTCTGTAAACAACAACCCCTTATTTGACAACATCATCACCCGCCCCAAGTCCGCCCTCTGCCTCGCCGTATCCCGGGACAATCCGGTTATCCGCCAGTATCATCTGGAAGAAATGGAAGGGAGGTACGTGGATTTAACCCTGTTTAAGGATGAGATGTTCATCACCATGAACAAGGACACTTTTGTGAGAGCGATCATCGACAGCTATTTTACTTATGCCGGCATCCACCCCAACATTCTGATGCAGTGCAGCCGCCTGGATATGGCCGCCCACTTCATCGCCAACACAAGAGCCGTCGGCTTCCTGCCTCCGGAACGCAGTACTCCGCCCATCATCTGTTTTAAGCTAAAACCGGACCTGGAAATCTCCCAGACCATCTTTTTCAGGAAAGGGCAGATGTTTACGGAAGCTGAGAAATATCTGATTCATCTGTTTTTGGAAAACCAGAGATTGGCTGATTTTAAGAATTTATAGTATGGAAACACTGGCAGACGGCTGTGGAATATTCTTATCCCAAAAAGCATCCTGCCCAAGACATAAAAAAGGACACTTTTGTCCTTATGCTCCGATCAGGCTCTGGTCAAAAGCAAACAGCGCCTCGTTGATTTCATACACATTATAGTTTCCCCGTTCGACAAAATATTCTACAATGATGTCGAATTTGCTCGAATGGGAAAGGGTAAACCCGGCCTTGCCGAGCATCTCCTGCATCTGGGCAAGCGGCAGTTCCAAAGCGATGGCAAATGCCAGCGCTGTAGGTTTGGACGGCTTATAGAATTTATCTGAGCGAATTTTGGAAAAGAGCTTCCGGTCAATGTTTGCCTTCTTGTAGCACTGGGCATCCGTCATGCCGCTTTCGTCAATCTTCCGAAGCAGCATTTCCGAAAAGCTCTCATCAATCTGCCCCAGTGCCTCTTCCAGAGATTGACTGCTGCAAGATTTACAGATTGCTTCGGGCAGCAGCGGAGCAGGTTCAGCTTCAAAGCAGGATTCCTCTGACAACGCCTTGAGCCGCCGTCTCTGCTCTGCCCGGCTGTCGGTGTGTTCTTCCACATACCGATCATCTATGTATGCCGCGATACCAGCAAACAGTTTTCCGCTGATCTGATATGCCTTTCGGTCAAAGATAACGATGTAGACCATCATCTCATTCTCCAGCAGAAACGTACTGATGGTATCGACTGCAACCTTCAGTGCCTGGTCTTTTGGATAGCCGTAAATGCCGGAGGAAATCAGCGGAAAGGCCACCGACTGACAGCCATTTTCTTTTGCCAGGTTCAAAGATGTCCGATAGCAGGATTCCAGAAACTCCTGTTCCCGGTGCTTGCCATCCCGCCAGCGCGGGCCGACTGCATGGATCACATATTTGCAGGGCAGGCGGTATCCCTTTGTGATTTTTGCGCTGCCGGTCTCGCAGCCATGCAGCGTACTGCACTCTGCAAGCAGCTCCGGTCCGGCGGCACGATGAATGCAGCCGTCCACACCACCACCGCCCAAAAGAGAAGTGTTGGCAGCATTGACGATTGCGTCAACGCTCATTTTTGTGATATCGTTTCTGATAATCTGTAAGGGCATTGCTTATCTCTCCCCTTTCTGCTGTCTCGTTAAACATGCTTCTTTTTCAATTCACGAATCAACATTTCAACCTGTGTTCCTGTAAGGAACGGTGTTTTGATTGTCGATGCCCAATAAAAATTCCGCTTCAAAATTGTTTTAATCTCATTCGGAGAAAGAGCAGGCAATGCTTTAACATCTCCATTGAAATTTTCCGGCACAATCATTCTGACACTATGATATTTTTCATCACCCACTTCCGTTGGTGTGTCTGTAACAATCTGTCCGACTGCAATAATTCCTCTTCCTTTGGAATAAAAAAGAGCATAGTCATCTTTGCGAAAGCTGTCGATATACCGTTTAGCATCTCCATATGCCGCTATTTTGTTTCCGAGGATCATCTCGGATTCATTTGTATCTGAATACGAGATATTCGTATCAAACATGATTCCCTTACACGCAGAAAACTTCAAACGATTATTTTCTATTTCTGTCAGAAACTTCACCCAGTATAAAACATTCTCCGGAATGATATGAGACTTATCCGGATTGATCGCAAATTCATAGATAACTGTTGGCTTTGCTACTTTCACATTTGCATATTTCTGTTCATTCTGAACCTTTCCTTCTGTTGTAAGCAAATACACTTCACCATTCAGGCTGGAATAGTCATCTGTATTGAGATCAATATCACCCTTCTTTACCTGAATGTAAATATGCTTTCGGTTCAGGTCATTTGGATCAACCAAAACGCACTCATACTTTGGCGTAGCAATTTTATTTGTCGATGGAATGCAAACGTAGCCTTTCGTATCATACAGCCACAGCGCAAGTAAATCCTCAACATCTTCCGGCTGAAGCAGGCTGTAAAAATGCTTCTCACATAACGAGAGGGCTGGATCGGGATAATTGAATAGATCCTGTGCTGAATCGTGAACGCGGTTATACAGCATTTGACTGTATGCTTCTACTCCATTTTTCTTAATTCTCTGGATGGTTGATCCCATAATAAATGATGTTGCCACAGCACCAGGAACGGACTCTTCATCTGCCTTATCTGTAGCTGGATACCAGTCTATGTTTGTCAACTGATTCGCTGCATCAATCTGTACCGCATCTTCGCGAAACACCCAGGTGCTGTTCGACTTAACTCTCGCAATATAGTATTTTCCTTCATTTCTTGAGCGCATCCATAGGAGGTCTCCTTCTTTCACATCCTCTACCATGCGGCACACACTGTCGAATGATTTGTACTGAGTTCTTGCCAGATTACAGTAATCCAAAAATGTATGTATCTCAGAACGTTCCGTCTGGGTTAATTCGCGCAGACTCCATCCCATTGCTGCGACATGATTTTTCAAGCAATAGTCGGCAACATTTGTGCCTCCTGTATTCACCTGTAATCTCCATACTGCCATTTTATCTTCCTCTTTCTTTTTGTATTTAGACCTTTCCCATCATTCGCTTTGATATTATTATATATCGTCCACCCATAGAATGACAGATGCAATGTACATTATTTTGCACACAGGGTGCCTGTGGTTTGATATATGCAAAAAAAGAAGCAGTGCAGGAAGATAAGTCCTTATGATATAAGGTATAGTCGTAACCGTCCTCACAGGTCTGAATAGCAAGAAAGCCCTTGCTTCCCAAATCCCATGCGCTGCGTTCTTCCGTAATCAGCGGCTCTGGGCGGCATGTGCCACCGCCGCGTTCCAGCATTTCTGCCAGCTGACAGATGTGCAGGACATCATACCCAAGGCGCAGATGATATTCGTCCATATACTCACAGCGGGCCGAAAACTTCCGATTCGGATACTCGATCTCCACCGCACTGCCATCCGGAATTTTGAACCGATCTTCGTAGCTGCTGGTGATAAACCGGATATTTTTAGCATTCTCCAGCTCAGGATCAGCCTTTTTCATCTGCCAAAGAACCTTTCTGCCGCCGCGTACCTGCTTCAGCATCTCCGGAGCTACCGGCGCAACGGTAAGACCTGCAAGCTGGGGAATCTTCTGGAGTGCTGCCATCCTCGCGCTTTCTTCCAGAGTAGAAAACGGCTGTTTATCCAACACATCCCACCCCATGTGTCCCTCGGCAATCTGTACCTTGCTGTCCATATCAAAGCAATGGAACTCCACGCCGTCCTGCTTTTCCTGCAAGGAAAGCAGCGCCGCATTATCCACCAGATAAGCTGCATTCATCATTTTCCTGCTCATTTTTTACCTCCAAACTCCAGCTTAAATGCTGCTGCACCGTCCTCGCCGGTCTCTACACGAACGGTTGTGTCATAGTAACGTCCTGACTTCTTGGAATAGCAATGGGTAAGGGGCTACTGGGCAGTGAATCCCAGCTGCCGGTTTGCTTCTCTCTGAAGCGAGGTCAGATTAAACAAGGCCGGAGGCTTCTCTGATTTTTCTTTCTGCTCCACCTTGGTAATGATGGCAGCCCCCGCCTGACAGCACTCTGCCACCAGCTTTTCTGCTTCTGCTTCTGCTTTTTCTTTCATCCGATCACCGCCCGCTTGAAAATCCCGAAATTTCAATTCTGCCGAGTAGAACGGCTCTGGCTTGAACGCCCGGATTGCTGCATCCCGCATGACCACCATCGCAAGCATTGGTGTCATCACGCGCCCTACATTCAGGGTCTGCCCATACAGACATGAAAAAAGCCGGGTGGCGTTGATTCCGACAATCCAGTCGGCACGCTCCCGGCATAAAGCCGCCTCATATAAGGCATCATATTCCGTTCCCGGTCTGAGCTTCTGAAAGCCTTCCCGGATCGCACTGTCCTCCATCGAGGAAATCCAAAGTCGTTCCACCGGCTTTTTGCAGCCGCACTGATGGTAAACCAGTCGGAAAATCAGTTCTCCCTCGCGCCCTGCGTCGGTTGCACAGATCAGGCTCTCCACATCCTTCCGCTGCATGAGCTTTTCAGGATTCCAAACTGCTTTTTCGTGCTGGCGGACACCTGATACTGCCAATGTTCCGGCAAAATCGGAAGATCATCATACCTCCACTTGACATATTTTTCGTCATAGGCTTCCGGCTGGGAAAGTTCCACCAGATGCCCTACACACCAACTGACAAGGTAGCCATTACCCTCCATATAACCGTTCCCGCGCTGATTTGCCCCGATCACCTTCGAGAGGCTCATGGCAACCGAGGGCTTTTCCGCTAATACAAGCTTCATTCGATACCGCTCCTTTCGCAAAAAATTAGCAGCCAGGCACGGATCAAAGTACATGACTGCTATGTAAGGAACTGTATTCTGTTTTAGGTCTGCAAATTAGAAGTTGTACTTATGCACAGGCAATCAAGCATCCCGTTTAATCAAAGCGGCATCGGAGTCCGGGCAATCACAATGACTGCCAAAACAGCGCCCGCAAACGCTGCTGCGCCAATAACTGCCGCCGTTTTTTTGCTGAGGTTCTTCTTTACTGCCTTACAGATTAGCATAGCACAAACCACGCAAACAGCCGCAGCCGCCAGCGCAATGGCCAGTGTCTCCCATAACCATGAAAGTTCGTATAATATTCTCATTCGCTCACCATACCTTTCTCAGGCAAACTGGGATTTGTTAATATTTACTTCGAGTTGCTTGAATTAAATTTAATGTATTTTCTTTGACAGATTGTAACTCCGAACCCAATCTCTGTTGTTTTTCGTTTGTAAGTTCTGAAGAAGAAAATCCTTTTAAAGTGGACGTAAATTTATTCCATGAAGCTTCCCAATCATTATATTTACCTGAAATAATATCTAAATCATGCCTATTCGTATCATAATATTGAATAATATCAATAACTGCTTCTTTTATTTTTTCTAGTTCAATGGCAAGCATATCAGGGTTACTTCGAATAACTATGTTGGCGTGTATCATAACTTCGTTTAAGTACTGTAATTTTTTCCAAAACAATATAATAATTTCATCCCTAATATTACTTTTCTTAGTAAGTCGTTCTAGTTTAATAGTAATAAATTTTTGAAATATGAATACAATAATACCATTTGCTAAAATTGGCACTCCAAGTAATATCCAGTCTTTTGTTTCCATTTATTTTTACCTCCACAAATCCCGATTTGTTACTCACATGATATCATATTTTTTCTTCAATTACATCCAGCTAATTTTAATACACTGCCATTCGACTTGCTTCTGTAACCAGCATCTGGTTGATTTTCTCCTGCATTGTTTCCTTTGCAGCTTCATTGAAATGATAACGGACAACATAGACTGTCTGCCCGATTTTCTTTGTAAATGTGTTCCCCTCTGTTTTTGTATTCATCATTTTTTCCTTTCCTTGAATCCCCAGCAGAGAGTCATTCCATTGGTCTCTGTCAGGACACTATTCTTTAAATCAGGCCCAAAATAGGCACTTCCAGTTTCGTAGGCTACCTATATATAGCCTTTTCATTTTTGCTTGCAAAAAGCCTTGTGGTCACAGCACTTTTTTAACGTAAAAAGCGTTTTTATATGATGCAGCCAACGACAAGAAGCATACCTAACAAATATCATTGTCTATCACTTCTGTTTTCTCTGCCGATATCTCTCTAGTACATCGTTTCGTAAATAACTATACCAATCGCGCAGGATGCGGATTCGAGTGTGCAGATAAAAAACGCAGGCGTAGCGGGCTACGCTGAGGCTTTTTTATCTGTGCAATCGGATTCGCAGACAAGTGAGAGTGGTATAGTTATTTCGAAAACGATGTACTAGTTAATGCCTAATACTCTTCCCTGTCAGGCAAGACAATAAGTACAGCGTATGCTTCTAGCGTGTGATATTTGAGAAGCCCGACAAGGAGTAGGCATTTTTAGGCACTTTATAGGCATAAAATAGGCACTTAGAAATACCTGTTTTCCCAGTGTTTATCATGCTTTAGGCACCTATGGGGCTAATATTACCCCTCCAAAATGGCCTTCTGTAAACCCATTTTCCCACCCATTAGGCTCAAAAGCAGGCCGTAAACCCATGGTAAACCCATCAAAATGGGTTAATTTGAAGTCAAATTTCCTCAAATTTCGCCATCGGAATCAGGTGATTTCAGGCATAGAAAAAGCCCGGAAAATGGCGTATTTCCGGGCTTTTTTAGCATTTTTAAGCTGTAGATTATCGCTTGCTGAACTGAGGTGCGCGACGAGCGGCTTTGAGGCCGTACTTCTTTCTCTCTTTCATACGCGGGTCTCTGGTCAGGAAGCCTGCTTTCTTCAGAACCGGTCTGAACTCAGCGTCTGCCTGAAGCAGTGCTCTGGAGATACCGTGACGGATTGCACCAGCCTGGCCGGTGAAGCCGCCGCCGCGAACGTTAACCAGAACGTCGAACTTGTCAACAGTCTCGGTTGCTACTAACGGCTGACGAACAACTACCTTTAAGGTCTCAAGACCAAGATACTCGTCGATGTCTCTCTTGTTGATGGTGATTTTACCGGTACCCGGTACCAGATATACTCTTGCGATAGATTTTTTTCTTCTACCTGTTCCGTAATATTTGTTTGCCATGATATAACTTCCTCCTTTCAGTACCTTTCCTTAGAATTTGATTTCCAGAGCTTCCGGCTTCTGAGCTGCCTGCTCATGATCCGGTCCTGCATATACATGAAGCTTGGTCATCATGCTTCTTCCTAAAGGTCCCTTCGGAAGCATACCCTTAACAGCCAGCTCGATAACGCGCTCCGGCTTCTTAGCCATCATCTCACGCAGAGTGGTCTCTTTCATACCACCTACGTAATCGGAATGATGATAGTAGATCTTCTGATCTAACTTCTTACCGGTTACTTTGATCTGATCTGCATTTACAACGATCACATAATCGCCGCAGTCGATGTGCGGGGTGTAGATCGGTTTGTTCTTTCCTCTTAATACTTTTGCTACTTCTGAAGCCAAACGTCCTAAAGTACATCCGGCAGCATCTACTACATACCATTTTCTCTCAATCGTCGCTGGACTAGCCATAAAACTCTTCATTGGTTAACCTCCTGTTAAACTATCTGATCCTAACGGTTCATCACCGCAATTGTTTTGAAATGTATAGTAAAATGCCTATTCCGGGGCTTTGGCCTAAGCATTTCCACCTAACGTCACAGTTGTATATTATATAATAAGCGTTTCTTTGTGTCAAGCGCTTTTTCCTTGAATTTACGCCTTTTTGAAGGGTTTTCCACAGATTTTTTATTTTTCGGAAGCGTTATCCACAAGCGGGAGGGCGGTTACCCACCGGAGAATCTTTTTCGGCTGTGAATCTGAAACAATACCGGCTGCTTCAGAACCGGCTTCCCCGGTCTCTGTCCTGCGCAGACCTGCTGCTTCTGCGCTGTTCTCCAGCTGCTTCAGTTTTTCGCGCTCCTCCGCTCCAAACCAGTTTTCTTCGCTTTCAATCTGCTCTCCAAACACATACCGGCCATGCACATCACCGGCCTTAAGCCGTTCTGGCTGCTCCAGATCCGTCACATATACCCGCTCTGCCCCATTCTGGAACGCATGGTGGATATTTCTCCTTAAAACGCCATCCAGTTCCTCATCCGCGCAGCGCGTGATCACAAAATATGCAGTCTTTTCGGTTTTAATATGGGACTGCAGAATGTCATACTCCCAGTATTGATTCTCCCGGTGATGCCAGTCCGGCAGCTCCTTCTGATATTCCATGCTCACCAGGGTCAGGCCCCTGGCCGGTGCCGTACGTCCTGCTGCCTGGCGGTCTCTGGCATCCAGAATTTCTTCCATGTGCTCCGGCGGATATGCGCCCATACCAACCTCCAGAAGGGTGCCCGCAATGATCCGCACCATATTATAAAGGAAACCGCTTCCGCTGATGCGGATGGTGATCATGTCCTCCTGCTTTGTAATGTCCAGGCTGTAGATGGTACGCACCGTCTCCTCTGCCTGAGTCCGCACGGTACAGAAGCTCTTAAAATCATGCTCACCCACCAGATAAGCTGCCGCTTCTCTCATTTTATCCAGATCCAGGTTGAAATAACAGAAATGGGCATACAAACGCTCCAACGGCATGGAAATTTTGCGGTTCAGTACTTTATATTCATAGGTCTTGGTACAGTTCGCCTTTCTGGGATGCCAGTCCGCCGGTACTTCTTCCGAACGCTGCACCCGGATATCCTCCGGCAGGCGCTGATTTAACGCAAAACAGATTTTGTCGGCCGGCATGCGGTTTTCCGTATCAAAAACTGCAATATTTCCCCGGGCATGCACGCCGGAATCCGTACGGCTTGCGCCGATCACGGAAATCGGTTCTTTTAAAAGGGCAGTCAGTTCCCGGTTCAGCACTTCCTCTATGGTAATGCCGTTTGGCTGAAGCTGCCAGCCACGGTAGGCGGTCCCATCATAAGATACCACCATTCTTACTCGTTTCATGAATTTCTATCCTCCTGAAGCGAATGCCCGACAGCGTATTTCTATCACATCGCCAGACACTCCGCCAGATGCAAAAAAGTCAAAAATTGCTTCCCGGCACAAAATTCCGGGAAGCAATCACATTCTCATTGTTATCTTATCGTAACTGTTCAGTACCCTCACAGTTACATCTTATCAATACTACGCGCGAAGCAGGATCACGATCACCAGATAGATCACATACACCAGATAGCCCATATGATCGCGCTTTGCGTATTTCAGCGGTTTCATCTTGGTTCTTCCCTCGCCTCCGTGATAACAGCGCGCCTCCATAGCCATAGCCAGGTCCGTTGCGCGGCGGAACGCGGAGATAAACAGCGGCACCAGAAGCGGAACCATGCTCTTGGCCTTCTGGATCAGGTTTCCGCTCTCAAAATCGGCACCTCTTGCCATCTGCGCCTTCATGATCTTATCGGTCTCTTCCACCAGGATCGGGATGAACCGCAGGGCGATGGACATCATCATGGAAACCTCATGTACTGGCACGCCCACCTTATTTAAGAATCCCAGGCTCTTTTCCAGGCCATCGGTCAGTTCGTTTGGCGTGGTGGTCAGGGTCATAACCGAGGAACCGATCACCAGATAAATCAGGCGCAGCGCCATAAATCCAGCCGTGCGGATACCTTCCTGGGTAATCTTGAAGATTCCAAACTGAACCACCGGTGTGCCCGGCGTCAGAAACAGGTTAAAGCTGACACTGATCAGAAGCAGGAACAGGATGGCCTTTAAGCCCCGCACCATAAAGGAAAATGGCACCCTGGACATGCGGATGGCCGTGATCAGAAACAGGGTTGCCGCCACGTAGCAGGCAATGCTGTTTGCAAAAAACAGAGAAACGATGAACACTAGCGTTCCAAACAGCTTCGTCCGCGGATCCATGCGGTGCAGCACGGAATCCACCGGATAATATTGTCCTAATGTAATATCGCGAATCATGATTTCTTATCCTTCCCGAGCAGCTGCAGGATTGCGTCCCTGGCCTCTGCCACTGTGGTAATATCGTCTGCGATCGGCACGCCATGCTCCTTTAAGCCCTGCACAATATAAGTAATCTGCGGGGCAGCCAGCCCAATGGCCTCCAGCTCTTTGTAATGGCGGAACACTTCCTTCGGCGGTGCGTCAAACATCTTTTCACCGTGGTTCATCACCATAATCCGGTCCGCGTAGCGGGCAATGTCCTCCATGCTGTGGGACACCAGAATGATGGTCATGTGACGTTCCCGGTGCAGCGCGGAGATCTCGTCCAGAATCTCATCACGCCCCTTCGGGTCCAAGCCGGCAGTCGGCTCATCCAGGATCAGCACCTCCGGGTGCATGGCCAGTACTCCGGCAATGGCAACTCTTCGCTTCTGGCCGCCGGATAATTCAAACGGCGACTGCTGCCAGAATTTTTCATCCAGTCCAACCTGAGTCAGCGCTTCCCTGGCCCGGGCTTCTACCTCTTCTTTTGAAAGTCCCTGGTTCTTCGGTCCAAAGCAGACATCGGAAAATACGTCCACCTCAAACAGCTGATGCTCCGGATACTGGAACACCAGTCCCACCTTGCTGCGCAGGGCTTTCATATCGTAGCCGTCCTGATAAATGTTTTCTCCATTATAATAGATGGCTCCGCTGCTGGCCCGCAGCAGACCATTCAGATGCTGGATCAGCGTAGACTTTCCGGAACCGGTATGACCGATCAGTCCGATAAACTGTCCATCTTCAATCTCGAAGCTGACATCCTTTAAGGCATACTGCTCAAAGGCTGTTCCTTCGCCATAAATATGATTCAAATGCTCTGCCCTGATCGACATAGCTTCCTCCTTTATTTTACCTCTGGAAATTCTTCCCGAAACATCGGGAGAAGCTTATCCATCAGCTCATCCATCGTAAGAATTCCATCCGGAAGATCCAGACCTGCCTGCTTTAACTCGTAGGCAAGCTCTGTCACCTGCGGTACATCCAGGCGGTACTCTTTGAGTTCCTTTACCCGGGAAAAAATTTCCCGCGGAGTTCCATCCATCACCAGCTTTCCGTCATCCATGACAATGACACGGTCTGCGTCAATGACTTCTTCCATGTAATGGGTAATGAGAAGAACTGTGATCTTCTCCTGGCGGTTCAGCTCATGCAGGGTAGCAATGACCTCCTTGCGGCCATTCGGATCCAGCATGGCCGTTGGCTCATCCAGAATGATGCACTGCGGACGCATAGCCATGACACCGGCAATGGCCACTCTCTGTTTCTGTCCGCCGGACAGCTTGTTGGGAGACTTTAAGCGGTACGCAGTCATGCCAACCGCCTCCAGGCTCTGGTCCACCCGCTTCCAGATCTCGTCCGTTGGCACACCAAGATTCTCCGGTCCAAAGCCTACATCTTCTTCCACGATGTTGCCGATGATCTGGTTGTCCGGGTTCTGGAATACCATGCCGGCAGTCTTTCGGATATCCCAGATATGGGCATCATCCGCCGTATTCATACCGGAAATCCAGACTGTTCCATCTGTAGGAAGCAGAATGCCATTTATCTGTTTGGCAAAGGTGGACTTTCCGGAACCGTTGTGCCCCAGAATAGCCACAAAATCCCCCTGTTTGATATCCAGGGTCAGATCATCAATGGCGCGCTTGACTTCTTCCACATGGTCATCCTCATCCCGGCGGATGTAATCGTATATTAACTTTGAAGCTTTTATGATCCCCATAAAAAATTGCTTCCTTTCTCTTTTTCCACTGTTTTCTCATTTTAAGCGAAATTATACACAGCGTCAAGAAAAAATCAATCTGTTATCCACATTGATCTGCGATAGATGCAATTCTTCCTATAATAAACGCTCATCGTACACGGCTCTTGCCCCGCCAGTGAACTTCAGTCTCGTTCTGGCGCAGATCACCCGGGCTGCCCCGATCTGGCGTCTTTCAATGCGCACCGGCACCGCCACTTCCTTTAAATGCATGCCGATAAGGGTATCTCCAATGTCCATGCCGACTGATGCCCGGATATGTTCCACTGCCACCGGATGTTCCATACTGTGATATGCCGCCGTTGCAAAGGAACCGCCTGCCTTTGGCTGCGGAACTACATTCACCTGCTCGTAGCCATAACGCTCTGCCGCTTCCTCTTCCAGGATCAGCGCCCGGTTTAAATGCTCGCAGCACTGGGCTGCCAGATAGACCTCCGCCTCCTTTGCTGCCTGGTAAATGCCATCAAACAATGCCTGGCCAAGCTCCGGACTGGAAAAGCTTCCGATCCGTTCTCCGGCCACCTCGCTGGTAGAACAGCCCACCACAAAGACACTGCCTTTCTTCGGATGCGCCGCTGCCAGAAGCTGGGATGCTGCCTCATACGCTTCTTTCGTAATTTCCATGAGCTCCTGTTTGTCCGCTTTTCTATCTGATAATCCGTTCCCCATATTCTGTCTCCTCCATTCTTTCCTTAAAATTCTGCCTTTCATTATACGCCTTCTTTCCCAAAAGCAAAAGAGAAAAGATGGCAGAAAAAAGGAGACTGCCGAGACAGTCCCCTCTTATTTCATAATGTGCTATAAATCAACAGCCCTTGCGTAATTCGGGCAAATGATATCCAGGAACGATGCGATATCCTTCTTCAATTCCTGCTCTGCCAGGTCGAATCTGCCTTCCTCCATGCACCGGATAATGCAGAGATGGCCTTCGATATCGATATTCCAGGCGCGGTTATCCCGCTGGTCCCAGAAACGCTGCGCGTATGCACGGGTCAGAAGTCCGGTACTGTTTTCTACCATGCGGTAACAGTAATCATTGCCGCTGTAGGAAATCAGCTTCAGATGGAACCGCATGTTATTTTCCCAATGCTTCAGGGCAGGAAGCTCGTCTTTTCCATTCCACCAGCATTCATTCAGGGTGAAGTTTTTCAATTCCTCAATGTCTTCCTTTGTGAATGTCGGCGCGGCAACCCGGAAACAGCCGGTTTCGATCAGAATACGGAAATCCACAACATCGCGGATCTCCCGCTCATTGATCCGTACCACCTCATAGCCGTAGCGCGGATGGCTGATCAGAACGCCCTCTTTGCAAAGTTCGATCAAAGCATCCCGAATTGGAGATTTGCTAACACCATACTTGGCGATAAGCTGCTTCTCCGTGATAATTTCATTCTGTTTGTAAATTCCCTCGATGATATCATCCAAAACAGCAGCGTAAATCTCGTCTTTCAAAGATGGCTTTCCACTCATACCGTTCCCTTTTACCCTTCCCCTACATCATTTTATCAAGCTCTATTAAAGCAATTATATATGTTTTCAGTCCATTTAGCAACATTTGCAGCGGAACACACTCGTCTGGCTGGTGTCCCTGGCCGTGACCGCTCTCAAACGGATTGACTGCATCCGGCACGCCCGGGCCAAATCCAACTGCCACCGGAAGCTTGCGGGAATAGGTTCCGCCGCCCATGGTGTAGGGCTCGTAATGTTTTCCAAGCACATCGTCACAGATGTCACACAGCAGCGGAATGTACGGACGGTCGATCGGCTGGTACGCCGGTCTGGAAAGTTCTGTCACCTTAAAGGAAAATCCCTTCTTTTCACTGCATGCTCCAAAACGGCGGCTGACTTCCTCGCCGTCTGCTGTAACCGAGTAACGGACATCGAAGAGCACCTTCAGATTGCCTTCTTCCATGCGGACTACACTGCCGACAGCAGTAAGCTTTCCGGATGCTTCATCCTCAAACGCAATGTCAGCTCCCTCGCCGTAAAAGTCGGAAGTCAGTTCCGCAAGACCTTTCACCGCATCAGCACAGCTGCCATGAAGCAGGGTGGTGCCAGACAGCGCTGCTGTCAAAACCTGAACCGCGTTCACGGCGCCCTCCGGGAATGCCGCATGCCTGGAAACTCCGGCTGCCGTGATCCGTACATTCGGACCCTCCGCTTCCACGGTAAGCGCCGCCTGCTCTCCAAGCTGGCTCTTCACCTCTTCCAGGGATACGCCGGAAAGTAATACCTCTGCCTTGGACGGGATCACATTCACAACGCTTCCTGCATGAAAATCAACCAGATTTCCCTCTGTCTGGAAATTCAGTTCTGCACGCAGCAGACCTTTTTCTCCGTAACAGATCGGGAAGTTGGTATCTGTAACCAGGCACAGATCCGGGATCTGCTGGGTCTTACAGAAATACTCAATATCCTTCATGCCGGTTTCTTCCGACAATCCGAAATAAATCATCACATCATTTTTTAATTCTATCTTATGCTCTTTTAAAAAGCGCAGCGCATAAAGCGCACAGATGGCCGGGCCTTTGTTATCACCCACACCGCGTCCGATCAGATAACCGTCTTTTAAGGTGCAGCCAAGGGGCGGATACTGCCATCCGTCTCCCAGCGGGACAACATCCAGGTGGGCAAACATGCCGATTCGCTTCGGATGTTCCCCGGTACCCGGTACCACACAGCTGCCGCAGTGATATTCATGGTTTACAACCGTAAACCCATATCCTCCGGCAATCTCTGTTGCTTTATCCAGTACGTTCTTACATTCTTCTCCAAATGGCCATGGCCCGTCGTTCTCTACCGAAATACTCGGTATCGCAACCAGTTTTGCCAGGTCCTTTACAAAATCTTCCTGATTGGCCTCGATCCACTGATCGATGGTCTGCTTAAACGATTCGTCCGGTTTATACATTCTGCATTCCTCCTTTTAGGTCAGATGACACGCTACCATATGTCCGTTTCCTACATCGTGCAGTGCCGGACACTCGGTTTTGCATCGCTCCGTAGCATATTTGCATCTGGTATGGAAATAGCAGCCAGACGGCGGATTCAGAGGACTTGGAACATCCCCTGTCAGAATTTCCCGTTTCATTTTATTATCCACATCCGGAATCGGGATTGCGGAAAGCAGTGCTTTCGTATACGGATGCTGTGGATTGTTGTAAAGCTCATTTTTCTCTGCAATCTCTACAATCCGGCCCAGGTACATCACGGCAATTCGGTCGGAAATGTACTTTACGACACTCAGATCGTGGGAGATAAACATGTACGTTAAGTGTTTTTTCTTCTTTAATTCCTGAATCAGGTTCAGCACCTGCGCACGGACAGATACATCCAGTGCAGATACCGGCTCATCACAGACAACAAATTCCGGGTTTAAGACCAGAGCGCGCGCAATGACGATTCTCTGTCTCTGTCCACCGGAGAACTCATGCGGGTAGCGGTTCATCATATTTTCCGGCATGCCCACCAGTTCCATGATCTCCTTGACTCTCTGGACTCTCTCTTCCATGGTTCCGATCCCGAAGGCCTCAAGCGGGGCCATGATCAGTTCGAGAACGGTCATACGCGGATTCAGGGATGCGTACGGATCCTGGAAGATCAGCTGCATCTTGCGCCGCATCTGGCGCATCTGCTCCTTGTTCAGTTTGGTGATATCCTCACCACGGTATAACACATGTCCGGCTGTCGGTTTGATCAGCTGGAGGATACAGCGGCCCAGTGTGGACTTGCCGCATCCGGACTCACCTACAACGCCGATGGTCTCGCCCTCATAGATGGTCAGATCTACAGAATCCACTGCATGTACGATCTTTACCGGCTTTCCAGTCAGGCTCTTTGATGTTACGAATTCTTTTTTTACTTTTTGAACTTCCAGTAATACCTTCTTATCCTCTGACATCGTCCTGACCTCCTTCCGGTGCGTACTTCCAGCAGCGTACCTGTCTTCCATTTACATCGTAAAGCCCCGGCTCCTGTTCCCTGCACCGCTTGTCTGCTTCCGGACATCTTGTGCAGAAACGGCATCCCTTCGGCATCTCGCTCAGATCCGGAACGGATCCCGGAATGTTGAACAGCGGATCATCGGAACTCTGATCCAGACGCGGAATCGATTTTAACAGGCCGCGGGTATACGGATGAAGCGGATCTTTGAAAATGCTTCTTACATCTCCGTATTCCATCTCTTTTCCGGCATACATGACCATGACATCATCTGCCATCTCTGCCACGACACCCATATCGTGGGTGATCAGCATGATGGACTTGTTCTCCTTCTCCTTCAGTTCCTTCATTAACTCAAGGATCTGGGCCTGAATCGTCACATCAAGGGCTGTGGTCGGCTCATCCGCAATGAACAGTGCTGCATTGCAGGACAGCGCCATGGCGATCATGACACGCTGACGCATACCGCCGGATAACTGGTGCGGAAACTCTTTCAGGCGCTGAGCCGGGGAAGGGATGCCGACTTTCGTCAGCATCTCCTCAGCTCTTGCCCAAGCCTGTTTCTTATCCATCTTACTGTGCGCGGTAATGGTTTCTACCAGCTGCTTTCCGATCGTCATAACCGGGTTTAAGCCTGTCATGGAATCCTGGAAGATCATCGCTATCTCATTTCCACGAATCTGACGCATCTCCTTTTCTGACAGCTTTGCCAGATCGCGGCCTTCGAACAGAATCTCACCGGATGCGATCTTTCCTGTCTGCTTAGGAATCAGCCGCAGGATCGACATGCTTGTAACGGATTTTCCACACCCGGACTCACCCACGATTCCAAGAGTTTCTCCTTTTTTTACGTGGAAGGATACTCCGTCTACCGCTGTCACGGTTCCATTCTTTCCTGAAAACTGAGTAACGAGTTTTTTTACTTCAATTAAATTCTCTGACATTCCAATACCTCGCTTTTCGTATGGTATTTAACAGATGCTTATTTATTTACTTTCCATTCCCATACATTCTTGTTGATGTTGTAATCGATTGCGCCTTCGCGTACATTCTCAAGCTTCTCGTTATATGCAAACAGATCGTTGGTGTGATACAGGAATGCCATCGGCATCTGTTTGAATAACTCTTCCTGATACTGATCGTAGATCTTCTTACGTGCCTCGAAGGTGATTTCTTTTGCACCGGACTCACCGATCTCGCCCAGGGTCGGGTCGGATAACTGTGCAAAGTTGTTCATGTAACCAGCAGTTACGTTCGGTACAGACTCAGACGGATCAACGGAACCTGAGGAACCGATGAAGCACAGATCGTAGTCACCGTTTCTTGCGTTGGTAAGCAGGGTCGGGAAGTCTAAGGTCTGGATCTTGGTCTTGATGCCGATCTTCTGTAAATCCTGCTGAATCAGGATTGCGGATTTCTCACGGACTTCGTTACCGGTAGATACCTGTACTTCCAGCTCACGGTTGCTGTCCCAGCCAGCAGCCTCCAGCATGGATTTTGCTTTCTCCGGATCATACTCGATCGGCAACAGTTTCTCATCAAAGTACGGATGATCCTCAGCCAGAGGTCCGATTGCGATACGTGCCTCACCCTGCAGCAGCTGGTCAACGATAACCTGACGGTTGATTGCAAGGCTGATTGCGTGACGGACATCCTCGGTCAGATAATCTCTGGAGGTGTTCATTGCCATGTACTGATATGCGAAGGTCGGTACAGATTTCGTAACGATACCCTGCGTATTCTTAGCTGCTTCCCAGTCTGCTAACGGGATCTGGCTGTTGCCGGACAGAACGTCGATATCGCCGCTCATTAAGCCGGATAACAGGTTAGAGGACTGTACTTTCTTGAATACCAGACGGTCGAAATCCGGAGCGCCAAGGTAGTAATCTTTGTTTGCCTTGAACTCGATGGATACGCCAGACTCCATGCTGTCGAAGATACATGGGCCGGAACCAACCGGGTTCTGCCAGAATGCGTCATTTACCAGATCTGCATCAGAAATGTTGCTTAACAGATGTTTCGGCATGATGAAGAAGTCACGGTTAACCAGTGCATAGATGATAGCCGGATCCATCGGGGTCTTTAAGGTGAACTCTACGGTATGATCGTCCAGAGCTTTGACCTCGACGCTGTCAGTGCCGGTCTCACATCCGGTCTCGTCAGTTCCTGCAAAATACTGCATACGGATTCTGCGCAGATAGTTGAACTCGGAAGAGGAAGCAACCTGTGCGGAGTATACAACATCCTCTGCGGTTACCGGCTCACCGTCCTGCCATTTGGCATTCTCGTTCAGATGATATGTGATCTTATCCTGAGCCTCGTTGGTCTCCCAGCTGTCTGCCAGACGCGGTGCGAAAGTACCATCGGTGTTGATGACCATCAGACGGTCAAACATCAGCTCGATGACGTTATCAGCACCTGCATTGGTGGTGTTCATCGGCATGAAAGTATCCCAGTCACCGGTCTGTGCCATGGTAATGACTTTCTCGCCACCTGTGCTTCCTGCCTCTGCAGCTGCGCTGGTCTCTGTGGAGTCACCTGCTGCTGCGGTTGTCTGGGTTGCGCTGCTGGATCCGCCGCATGCGGTAAGGAGCATTGCTCCGGCCAGAGATGCAGCAACAACTTTTAACATGTTTCTCTTCATAATATTCCTCCTTTTATTTATTTCTTTTTTATTTTGGTTTTGGCATCCAGGGCATCCCGGATTCCATCTCCTATGAAGTTAATACTGGATACGGTGAGTACCAGTAAGATTCCCGGCGGTACCCACAGCCACGGTCTTGAGGAAAGTACGGTGATGGACTGTGCCGCGTACAGGATATTTCCCCAGGATGCCTCCGGCGGCTGAACGCCCATACCCAAAAAGCTCAGTGCAGACTCCTGAATGATTGCCTGCGCTGTACGGAATGTAAAGTTGATCAGGATCGGAGCGAATGCGTTCGGAATCACGTATTTGATCAGCAGCGGGATATCTTTCGTTCCGACTGCCTTTGCGGATTCCACATACTCTTTCTCTCTGACGGACAACACGTTGCCATAGATCAGTTTTGCGAAATCAGTCCAGCCCAGAATACCGATGACCAGGGTAACGGTCCATACGGAAGGTCCGATGACGGATACCAGTACCAGGATCAGGATCATGGACGGGAAGGACATGAAGATATCTGCGGCTCTCATGACGATGGTCTCCCAGATACCTTTGTAGTAACCGGCAATCAGACCCAGCGGCACGCCGATGCAAAGGCTAATGATGGCGGAAAGCAAGCCTACCAAAAGGGAAATCCGGCCTCCGTAAACCAGTCTGGCGAATACATCACGGCCGGTATCATCGGTTCCTAAAATGTGTCCCGCACCCGGCTTTGCGCTGAATGCGAGGATATCGGACGTATACGGATCCAGCTTCATGATCATAGGAAGGAAGATGACCAGAAATACTTCCAGGGCGATGATCACTACGCCGATCATGGCCAGCTTGTGGGCTGTAAATTTCCGGAGCACGTCACGATAGTATGAATCTTTTTTCTCAACTGTTTTTGTGGACATTTCTCTCCTCCTAACGGCTCTCTCTTATCTTTGGATCCAGTAAGCAGTAAGCGATATCGGTCAGAACGTTGCCGACCAGAACTGCTGCAGCGATCACGACGGTGATTCCCATGATCATCGGATAATCTCTGGCATTGATGGACTGAACCATCAGGCTGCCAAGTCCCGGCCAGCTGAACACCTGCTCTGCTACGACCGCGCCGCCGAACATGAACGGGATCATGGTACTTAATACGGTGACAACCGGGATCAGGGAGTTTCGTAAACCATGTACGATTACGACTCTCGGCTCAATCAGGCCTTTTGCGCGGGCCGTACGGATGTAATCCTCATTGAAGACCTCCATCATGCTTCCTCGTGTCTGACGGAGGATGCTTCCGATGTTGAAGATGGTCAGTACCAGGCAGGGCAGAATCAGATGCCGCGCCGCCGATGCCGCCGTATGGATACCTGCGTCATACATACCGCCCATGGGAAGGATACCCAGTCTTACAGCGAATACATAAATCATAACCAGACCGGTAAAGAAGGTCGGTGTGGAAGCGCCTACGAAAGCCAGTCCGGAAGAAATGTAATCCCATGCGGAGTAAGGCTTGTATGCTGACATGATACCAAGCGGTACCGCGATCAGCATGGATAATGCTGTAGAGGAAAGGGTGAGAATCAGAGTCGGTCCCAGTTTCTCAAGGACCTGTCCCAGAACCGGTAAGCCGTTCCGGTATGAAATTCCCAGATTTCCATGAAGCATGGATACCAACCAGCGGAAATACTGAATGATGGCTGGATCATTAAGACCCATCTGATCTTTTAAGGCCTCCATACTTTCCTTTGTTGCCATTGGATCCGCCATTAGCATTTCCAGTGGACTGCCCGGTGCGAGCAATGAAATCAAATACACCAGGACTGTAATTCCGAAAAATGTTGGAATTGCTACTAATAACCGCTTGATGGTATATTTTAGCATGCGTCTATCGACCTCCGTATTTTCCTGATCATTCCCAAAACCTGCTTATCAAGTCTCAAGAATATCATTGTTATATTACTGATAATATCACCCATATCAAATTTGTCAATAGCAATGGGTTTGGAAACATTTTTTTTGTTAATTTCCACCATTATTTTCGTTTTTTCTATACATATGTACCAATTTTTTCATTTTACCAGGGCCGGTCTTGACGAACCTGTGGAAACATGCTAAATGTATCTTGACAAGGAGGAAATCAACCATGAATGTAAGTGAACGCTTTTTAAAGTATGTACAATACGGCACCCAGTCCGATATCACCAGCTCCACCGTGCCATCCACCAAAGGACAGCTTGTCCTGGCTGCGCAGCTGGCAGAGGAACTGAAAAGCCTGGGCATCACTGACGCCCTCACCGACGAAAACGGCTATGTATACGGCCATATTCCGGCAGCAAAGGGCTGCACCAGCCCATGCCTGGCACTTATCGCGCACATGGACACCGCCATGGATATGTCCGGCGACAATATCAAACCGCGCATCATCCACAATTATGATGGAAATGACATCGTCCTCAATGAGGAGAAAAACATTGTCACTGCTGTCTCCGTCTTCCCGAATCTCAAGAAATTCATTGGCCAGGATCTCATCGTCACCGATGGAACCACCCTGCTTGGCGCTGACGACAAGGCCGGCGTGGCAGAGATCATGACTCTAGCAGAATTTCTGATGCAGAATCCGGATTATCCGCATCCGCCCATCTCCATCCTGTTCACTCCGGATGAAGAGATTGGCCGCGGACCGGACCATGTAAACCTCGATGAAGTCGGCGCTGCCTATGGCTACACCATCGACGGCGGCCTGATCGGCGAGTTTTCCTATGAAAACTTCAACGCCGCGTCCGCAGTCGTTACGATTCACGGAGTCACTGCCCATACCGGCTATTGCAAAGGCATCCTGAAAAATGCCATGCTGATTGCCATGGAATACCAGGCACTGCTTCCGGCATACGAGACTCCGGCCTGCACGGAAGGACGGGAAGGTTTCTACCACCTGGATAAGATCCAGGGCCGGACCGAAACCACCATCATGAACTACCTGATCCGTGACCATGACGAGACACTGTTCCAGCACCGTCAGGAGATCATGCGGACGGCAGCCGATTTCATCAATAAAAAATATGGTGCCGGCACTGTAGAGATCACCATCACCGAAACTTACCGGAACATGTACCAGCAGGTCAAAGACCATGAAAAGCTCATCTCCAATGTCATGACTGCCATGGAGCACTGCAGCATCACCCCGATCATCACTCCGATCCGTGGCGGCACAGATGGCGCGCGTCTTTCCTATGAGGGACTTCCGTGTCCCAACATCTGTACCGGTGGCCAGAATGGTCATGGACGCCATGAATTTGTATCCATCCAGTCCATGGAGGCAATCACCGAAATGCTGAAGGAGCTCGTTAAGCTCTTCGCCTAAGCCGATGATGTAAAAAGAACCCGCACAGATCGATGAATTCTCACATCTGTGTGGGTCTTTCATTCACATACTTATTATATAGGTAAATAGGAATTTGTCAACTGTTTCGTGCAGCAAGCACAGCAGCTTTTACCTTGTCCAGATCCTGCTCCGTTGCCAGAGTGCAGTCTGCACCCAGGATCAGGCCTTTTCTTCCGTAATCGCTGATGACTTTCTTTACTTCAGCCTCAACCTCTTCTTTGGTTCCATCTACTAAAACACCATGACGGTTCGGCAGACCTCCCATAACAGTCTTACCCTGGAACAGCTCTCTTCCCTTTTCCAGATCAAACGGTGCCTCAAATACGCCCCAGTTTACAACATCTGCGTACGGAGCATAGTCTCTGTAACGCTCCATGTTCAGGTGGTCCTTGCAGATATGCAGGAAGCAGTATCCGCCAACCTCTTTGATAGCCTTCATTACCTGGATATCAAAGGGTTTGATCCACTTTGCGAACTCTTCATCGGTGAAGAACTCGTACTCGCCGCCGAGGGATGCATAGTAAACAGAATCCAGACCTGCCTCAATGTAAGCCTTAGCCAGCTGGCAGAGTACATCGGTGATGCGCTGCATAGCAGAAAGCATCTTCTTCTCGTCCCATCTGAGGAAATCTACCTGCATCTGTCTCGCAGCATAGTAGTTGATGCCAGCCTGCTCAATCGGATGAATGCCGGATGCGCAGATGCCATGAAGGGTACCCATGGTAAATACATCCTTATCGCAGCCAGCCAGGATCTGTTTGGTCAGTTCGATCTGCTTCTTCATGAACTCATCTTCCATGGTCATGACCGGAATCAGGCGGTCATAATCATCCGGAGTATGGATTGTTCCGAATACCGGCACCAGATTCTCGTTCATGATCTTGCAAATGTCAGCATCCGTGTCCTTGAAGAAATCCAGATGTGCTTTCACACAGGCCTCTCCCTGCTTCTTGTCTGCCGGGAAATGAAGAGAGAAACTGGACGGAACACCGTCAATCTCACGCTGCTCAATTGCTGCAATTACACGCTCTTTTTTAGTCATGTCTTTACTCCTTTTCTTTCTTAACGTTAACCTTAATATATCACTGATATTATCAGCCTGCAATCCATTTTGTCCTGTTTTCTGCTTTTTTCTGTTTTATACAGATTTCTTTGCCGTTTTTATACAAATTCCATAAAAAAGAATACTGAATCGAGTAGGAGGCGGTGGCTAACCGCTGCCGAGCAGGGGGTTTATTTTTACTGTGACACAACGAAAAATCTCCCGGCCCATCATGGACCAGGAGATTTGATTTCCCGTCTTCGTTTTAGTGTACCCACACACCCTGATCATTCACATAGAATGTATCGATGGTGGTATTGACCGCTTTGTTACCCTGTTTTGGATAGAAGTAATACCAGTTACCGTCCACCTGGTTCCAACCCTCAGCCATGTAGCCTACGCTGTCCAGATAATAGGTCTTGCCGTCTTTGCCAAGCCAGTGACCGCGTACCAGGCAGCCATAATACTGATCCTGGGTCTCGTTCATGTAGCACCAGCGTCCATTCCAGGAAAGCCAGCCGGTAATCATGGCGCCGCTTGCGTCCAGATAATACATCTGGCCGTTGCGTTCCTGCCAGCCGGTGAGCATTCTGCCGCTTGCGTCAAACAGATACCAGCGTCCGCCAACTTCAACCCAGCCGTTTTTCACATAGCTGCCATCCGGATAGTAGTAATACCAGGTATTGTCATATTTTCTCCAGCCGGCATTGGTGTTGCCGTTCGGGCCGCCGCTTGTGTTGTTGTTGCGGCCGCTTCCATCGGAAACATCTTCCTTGGCAAGATAAATCTCATCGGACTCTATCCATTCACTGTTCTTGCCGTAATCGTCCTGTTTGGATGTCTTGGCAATGGTGCGGACACGGAAGGTATATGTTCCGGCCTGCGTCATGTACGGATAAAAGTTGAAGGTTTTACTGGTTGTCTCTGTCGTGTAAATCTTCGTGGAGCCCTTGCGAAGCTCTACCTCGTACTGACCGGTTCCGCCGTTGTCCGGCTCTTCCCATTTGGCAGTTCCCTTGGCATTATCCTTCCAGTATGCATCCGCCGGTGCCTCAAAGGTTCCCTTGATTGGTTTTAACTTTGCCTTGATAACCAGATCTCCGCTGCTCTTGCTGGCACTAATAAACTCGCCGCCTTTCACAGTTACATTACTGGAGCGGTAGGTTCCCTTGAATGCATAGTCGGAATCAATCACCTCCAGACGGATCTTTAATTCCGGCTGATAACCCACACTTACTTCTTTGGAAGAAGAGGTGGTCCACTCCGCCTCCTTAATCTGGTAACGCTCTGTGGAACCGGAAATCGCGATACCGCCGCCCGGTGCGGTGGTGCTGTCAATGTCAATGGAAGCATCTCCAATCTTGTCTCCCACTTCCAGATCCGTGTAAATCTGTAATTTTACACTGGAAATTGTTTTGTCAGCCGCGTAAGCGGTTGTCATGCCTGCTGTGCCTGTGCATAGTGCCAGAATCAGTCCCCATACTGCAAACCTTCTCTTCGTCATGCTCATCCCTCACTCTCTTGATTTTGAAATCGATGTTCTGTCAGACTGCTCACTTCTATTTGACCAATGCCTCATCCGGCAGGTTCTCTTCTTTTGTAACTTTATTATAAATGAAGGAAGATGTCCGGTCAACTTACGTATTCCTTACCGTTTTTCCACAATATTGCCACAAATTGAAAGATTCTGAACAAATTATTACAACTCCCGGAGAACGAAAAAAAGCTCCTGGAGAACGAATCTCCAGGAGCCCTAAGCTCATAAAATTATAAGATTAAACAAGCTCTAACAGCACTTCCATAGCGCCGTCGCCCTTACGCTGGCCGATCTTAACGATACGGGTGTAACCACCGTTACGGGAAACGTACTTCGGAGCAACCTCATCAAAGAGTTTTGCCGGGATATCTACGGATTTGGTGTTTTTCTTCTTGCCTGCAGCTGCGGTCGGAACCTCAGTTACATCGTAGAGAACTTTGAGCATCTGACGACGAGCATGAAGTCTGGAAGGCTTATCTTTCTTGATTTCCTTCTGAACTTCATCATAAACGGTAACTTTCTTGCCGTTTACTACTTCTTTGACTCTCTTACCCTCAGCGTCCTTTTTAGCAACCTTAGCAGTAACAGTAACGGTTTCGAAGTTGTCTTTCTCTTTAAGAGCCAGTGCAATCAGACCCTCAGCAACTTTGCGGATCTCTTTTGCTCTAGCCTCAGTAGTTTTGATGCTTCCATGATACAACAGTGCAGTTACCTGGCTGCGGATCATTGCTTTTCTCTGGCTGGAAGTTCTTCCAAGCTTTCTATAACCTGCCATTTTATTTTCCTCCATATAATGTGGAGTGCAGTCCCGTGCCCTTTGGTCTTACCGGACCACAGCTTCCAATTTTTCATAATGTAGCGGCTCTCTGCCTGATGGACTTACGGAGCCGCCACTTTAAAGTTATCAGTGATTGAAGAATTACTCCTCGCTCGGGTTGAGCTGAAGGCCTAATTCTTTTAACTTCGCCAGAACTTCCTCGAGGGACTTTCTGCCGAGGTTACGAACCTTCATCATATCCTCCGGAGTTCTGTTGCACAGCTCCTCCACAGTATTGATTCCGGCTCTCTTTAAGCAGTTGTAGGAACGAACAGACAGTTCCAGTTCATCGATGTTCATCTCGAGAACTTTCTCTTTCTCATTGTCTTCCTTCTCTACCATGATCTCAGCGGTCTTGGCATTCTCAGAAAGGTCAATGAAGAGATTTAAGTGCTCGCTCAGAACTTTCGCTGCAAGGCTTACAGCCTCATCTGGAGCTAAGGTTCCATTGGTATACACGTCTAAGGTCAGCTTATCGTAATCGGTAACCTGTCCAACACGGGTATTCTGAATGGACATGTTGACACGCTCAACCGGTGTGTAGATGGAATCCACCGCAATCACACCAACCGGCATATCCTCACTCTTATTCTTGTCTGCGCTCACGTATCCGCGGCCCTTAGTGATAGTAAGCTCCATGTAGAACTTGCTGTCTGCGCCGCCGCTTAAGTGTGCGATCACCTGATCCGGATTCATGATTTCAATGTCCGGGTCAGCCTGGATATCAGCAGCAGTAATGACACCCTCACCCTCGAACTCGATGTAAGCGGTCTTTACTTCGTTGCTATCGCTGTTGTTCTTAATAGATAAGCTCTTGATGTTCATAATGATTTCAGTTACATCTTCCTTAACACCCGGAATAGAACTGAACTCATGTAAAACGCCGTCGATTTTCACCTGGCTGACAGCTGCACCCGGCAGAGAAGAAAGCATGATTCTTCTCAGGGAGTTACCCAGCGTTGTGCCATAGCCTCTCTCAAGTGGTTCAACTACAAACTTGCCATATTTCTTATCATCAGAAATCTCAACAATCTCAATGTTTGGTTTCTCAAAATCGAACACGACTCTAGCCCCTCCTTTTGGGTTCTTCTATCGAGGGAAATTGGTACTCTTAATTATTTGGAGTACAACTCGACGATAAGCATCTCGTTTACCGGAACATCAATCTCATCTCTGGTCGGCATCTCTTTAACGGTACCGCGCAGATTCTCCTGGTCAACATCCAGCCAAGCCGGAACCAGACGTCCTGCAGTTACCTCAAGAGCATCTTTGTATCTCTGAGAAGATTTAGCCTTCTCTTTTACTTCGATAACGTCACCAGCCTTTACCAGGTAGGACGGAATGTTTACACACTTGCCGTTTACCAGGATGTGCTTGTGATCTACCATCTGTCTGGTCTCGCGTCTGGTGCGGCCGAATCCCATACGGAATACAACGTTGTCCAGTCTGCGCTCCAGAAGGATCATCATGTTCTCACCAGTCTGGCCTTCCATTTTCTCAGCCTTGGTGTAGTAGTTACGGAACGGTTTCTCTAATACGCCATAGATGAATTTTGCTTTCTGCTTCTCACGTAACTGGAGACCATACTCACTTACTTTTCTGTTAGCTCTTTTTAATTCTCTGTTTGATTTTTTATCAATTCCTAAATAGATCGGATCTAAACCAAGAGATCTGCATCTTTTAAGAACAGGAACTCTATCTACTGCCACTTTTAGTACCTCCTAATTAGACTCTTCTACGTTTTGGCGGGCGACATCCGTTATGTGGAACCGGAGTTACGTCCTTAATGCTAGTTACTTCAATACCGCATGCGGAAAGCGCACGAATTGCTGCTTCACGGCCTGAACCAGGTCCTTTAACCATAACGTCTACAGATTTTAAACCATGTACTAAAGCTGCTTTAGCGGCAGTTTCTGCAGCCATCTGAGCTGCATATGGAGTAGATTTCCTTGAACCTCTAAATCCCAGACCACCGGCACTTGCCCAGGACAACGCGTTACCCTGTGCATCGGTTAAGGTAACGATGGTGTTGTTAAAAGAAGACTGGATATGTGCCTGTCCGCGTTCAACGTTTTTCTTTACGCGCTTTTTTGTCACTTTTTTTGCAGTGGACACTTTTTTAGCCATTTTAAACTAACCTACTTTCTTGAATTTCCGAATCCTGTTTCCTGTTTTTAAAACATGCAACGTGATTCTACATAATGTTACGAATTACTTATTTCTTCTTGTTTGCAACAGTCTTACGAGGACCTTTGCGGGTTCTTGCATTGGTTTTGGTCTTCTGACCACGAACCGGGAGACCTTTTCTATGACGGATTCCGCGATAGCAGCCAATCTCCTGCAGTCTCTTGATGTTCATTGCGATCTCTCTACGAAGATCACCCTCAACAGTCTGAGTGTCAGCAATAACAGCTGCCAGCTTCTTTACTTCGTCATCGGTCAGATCCTTAACACGGGTGTCAGGATTAACGCCAGCCTCAGCAAGGATACGGTTTGCACTTGTTCTACCGATTCCGTAGATGTAAGTCAGACCGATTTCAACACGTTTTTCTCTTGGTAAATCAACACCTGAAATACGAGCCATTTGCGTCGTAACCTCCTATAACTTTTTGTTTTTAACCTTGTCTCTGTTTGTGCTTAGGATTTTCACAGATTACTCTGATACTGCCTTTGCGTTTGATGATTTTGCACTTTTCGCAAATCGGTTTTACTGATGATCTCACCTTCACGGCAATTCTCCTTTCTACAGTTGCATATATCTGTCCAGATATATTGGTACAGCCGGACTAATTTTAGACAAACTTCGCCCAGCATCTCAACAAAGTCGCCATGATATTATAACATCATGGTTTCTATTATGCAAGTGTTTTTCTAAATATTTTTTACTATTTTTTATTTATAAAAGCAGCTGCTTCTATAACCTTATTTATCTCTCCAGATGATTCTGCCCTTGCTTAAATCATACGGAGACATCTCAAGGGTAACCTTGTCGCCCGGCAGGATACGGATGTAGTTCATACGCAGCTTACCGCTGATATGAGCCAGTACCTGATGGCCGTTTTCTAACTCTACCTGGAACATTGCGTTCGGCAGCTTCTCAACAACAGTTCCCTCAATTTCAATAACATCTGATTTAGACATGTAATCAATTCCTCCTAAATAGCGCCGTGGCGTTCCACCCAGGCATTCAGCTCGTCTCGGATTTCTTTATCAGTGGGAGGCGCCGTAAAGAGCGGCGTCTTCCCTGCCTGAATATGTTTCTTGTTTTTCCGCTTCGGGTCGTCCACCTTGTGGGTGGTTCCATTTGCCATGGCAACGTATTCCCCTTCGTCGGATACTATGATAAAATACTGGTTTTTGTCATGTCCCGCAAGGGATCTTGCCGGACAGTACAGTTCCATTTTCATCGCACACCGCCTTTACAGAGATAAGATCTCCGGCTCGCCCTCGGTAATCAGGATGGTGTTCTCATAGTGAGCGGACAGACTGTGGTCTTTTGTGACAACCGTCCAGTCATCATCCATCCATGCTACGTTCGGGGTTCCGATATTGATCATAGGCTCAACGGCCAGTGTCATACCCGGAACCAGTTTGATGCCCTTGCGCTTCTGCGAGAAGTTCGGCACCTCCGGCTCCTCATGCAGATGGGATCCGATACCGTGGCCCACCAGATCGCGGACTACACCGTATCCAAAGCTTTCTGCATAAGCCTGGATCGCGGAAGAGATATCATTGAGATGATTGCCAGCTTTCGCGAACTTAATCCCCTCAAAGAAAGATTGTCTGGTAACATCAATCAGCTTCTGCGCTTCCGGGCTGATGGTTCCAACCGCATGGGTTCTCGCCGCGTCGGAATGATATCCTTTGTAAATGACACCTGCATCCAGGCTGACGATATCGCCTTCCTTGATGATGTGGTGCTTATTCGGGATACCATGGACCACCTCGTCATTTACGGAAACACAGATGGATGCCGGGTAGCCGTTGTAATTCTTAAAGGAAGGAACACATCCGAACTCACGGATCAGCTTCTCTCCCAGACGGTCGATGTCCAGAGTGGACATGCCCGGGTGAATCGCCTTTTCCAGTTCCTCATGCACCTTCGCCAGGATTCTTCCGGCTTCCCGCATCAGTTCAATCTCTCTTGCGGATTTGATCGTTACTGACATATTACGCCTCCAGGACAGCTTCGATGTCCTCAAATACTTTGTTTAAATCCTGTGTTCCGTCTACAGATTTCAGGATTCCAGCCTTTTTGTAATAATCAATCAGCGGCTGGGTCTGGTCATGATATACCGTCAGACGTTTCTTTACGGTCTCCGGCTTATCATCATCACGCAGCACCAGTTTCTGGCCACACGCGTCGCAGACACCCTCAACTTTGGTTGGATTGTAAACGATGTGGTAGGTAGCGCCGCAGGAGAGACATGCTCTTCTGCCGGACATACGATTAATGATGGACTCATCCGGTACGTCTACATCGATTGCGAAATCCATCTTCTGTCCTAGCTTGTCAAGTGCTTCAGTCAGGCTCTCTGCCTGCGGAATGGTTCTTGGGAAACCGTCCAGCACATATCCGTTCTCGCAGTCAGCCTCTGCAATGCGGTCTAACAGCATACCGATGGTAACATCATCCGGAACAAGCTGTCCCTGATCCATGTAGGACTTTGCCTTCATGCCCAGCTCTGTGCCACCCTTAATGTTTGCACGGAAAATATCTCCGGTGGAGATGTGCGGAATACCATATTTCGCTGCAATCTTCTTTGCCTGGGTGCCTTTTCCGGCGCCCGGAGCACCTAACATGATGATTTTCATCTGGTTAATCCTCCTGTCATACAAAAGAAGCTGCTGCCCATATGCGTGCAGCAGCTTTCTCTTACGAACGCTTAATCATTTAAAAAGCCTTTGTAATTTCTAACGATCATCTGGGATTCAATAGCCTTGATGGTCTCCAGGATAACACTGACAATAATGATCAGGGAAGTACCCATGAAGGACAGACGGCTTACGGTGAATACTCCGGAAATGATGATCGGAATAACGCTGACAATGATCAGGCCGATTGCACCGATAAATACGATGTAATTCAGGATCTTGTCAAGATATTCGGAAGTCGGTTTACCTGGGCGGATACCCGGGATAAAACCGCCGGACTTCTTCATATTGTTTGCCACTTCCAGCGGATTGAAGGTGATGGATGTATAGAAATATGCGAAAAGCACAATCAGTACAAGGTAGATCACCAGTCCCACAGAATATGCCGGCATTTCCGGTCTGAACCAGTAAGATGAGTTCAGAACCATCAGGATCTTACCGCCGATGGTGGTGTAATCCGGATGGAAAAACTGTGCGATTACAATCGGGAAGGACATGATGGAGGAAGCAAAGATTACCGGGATGACACCTGCGGTGTTCACCTTTAACGGAATGTGGGAAGCCTGACCGCCCACTAACTTTCTGCCTACCATCTTTTTGGAATACTGAACCGGAATTCTGCGCTCGCCATCCTGAAGGATGATTACGAACACAACCATAGCTGCAACAATCGCGATCATAATGAGCACGATCAGTACAGTGGATCCAATATTCTTGCTGTTGCTTAAAAATCTGGTGTACAGGGTGTTCACATCCTGCGGAAGGGAGGATACGATATTGAACAGCAGGACGATGGAAATACCATTGCCTACGCCCTTCTCGGTAATACGCTCACCGATCCACATCAGGAATGCGCTTCCTGCAGTCATGGTAGCGACTGCAATGATCACGCTCCATACATCGTAGTTGATCAGAAGTCCCTGACCGCCGAAACCGACTGCCATACCAATGGACTCGATCAGTGCAAGTGCAACCGTTAAGTAACGGGTGTACTCTGCGATTTTCTTCCGGCCATCCTCGCCGTCACGCTGCATCTCTTCCAGTTTTGGAATTGCGATTGTGAGCAGCTGCATGATGATGGAAGATGTAATGTATGGGGTGATGCTCAATGCGAAAATAGACATGGAAGAGAAAGATCCACCCGTCATCGCATTGAAAAATCCAAATGCGTCAGTGGACTGATTCGCGAAGAAATTCGCGAAAAAGTCCGTCTTTACTCCAGGAATCGGCAGTTCAGATCCAAAACGGATGACTACCAGCATGAGGAAAGTAAAGATCAGTTTCATTCTGATCTCCTTAACCTTCCATGCATTTCGGAGTGTTTTTAACATATTAGATCACCTCGCAGGTTCCACCTAAAGCTTCAATTTTAGCCTTTGCACCCTCACTGAATGCATCTGCCTTTACGGTCAGCTTTTTGGTCAGTTCGCCGTTACCCAGGATCTTAACGCCATCTCTCGGATTCTTAACGATTCCGCTCTCAAGAAGAGTCTCAACAGTAACAACTGCATCGTTCTCGAAGCACTCTAAAGCGCTTACGTTGATACCAACGATAACTTTGGTGTTACGATTCTTAAAGCCTCTCTTCGGGAGACGTCTGTATAACGGCATCTGGCCGCCCTCGAAACCAGGTCTCGGTGCGCCAGAACGTGCTTTCTGACCCTTGTGGCCCTTACCAGCAGTCTTACCGTTTCCGGAAGCGTGACCGCGTCCTCTTCTGAAATTATCACTATGTTTAGAACCAACAGCAGGCTGTAAATTGGATAAATCCATTGCACTGCACCTCCTTACTTCTATAATTAGATTTCTTCTACCTTAACTAAATGCTTTACGTGCCAGATCATACCTCTGACAGCCTCGTTATCCGGAAGCTCAACAGTCTTGTTGAGTTTCTTCAGGCCCAGAGCCTCTACGGTAGCTTTCTGCTTCGGGATAGCACCGATCGGGGATTTGACTAACGTTACTTTTAACTTCTCTGCCATTTCATTACCCTCCTTAGCCTAAGATCTCTTCAACAGATTTGCCGCGAAGTCTTGCATACTCTTCCGGAGTCTTAAGCTGAGTCAGACCGTTGATCACTGCAAGAACAACGTTGGTCTTGTTGTTGGAGCCTAAAGACTTAGCACGGATGTTCTTGATACCAGCAAGCTCCAGTACGGAACGAGCCGGACCACCAGCGATGATACCAGTACCTTCCGGAGCCTTCTTTAACAGTACAGAAGAGCTGCCGAATTTGCAGATATGGTCGTGCGGGATACTCTTGTTCTCGTCAACCGGGATCTCTACCAGGTTCTTCATAGCTGCTTCTCTTCCTTTGCGGATTGCTTCCGGAACCTCACCAGCCTTACCAAGACCTGCACCTACGTGACCATTGCCATCACCTACTACTACCAGAGCAGAGAATCTCATGGTACGTCCACCTTTTACGGTTTTGGATACACGCTTGATTGCTACTACGTTGTCATTTAATTCAAACTGACTTGGGTCAATAATTGTACGCTTCATGCCGTTCTCCTCTCTACTAGAATTTCAGACCAGCTTCACGAGCTGCGTCTGCAAGTGCCTGGATCTTACCCTGGTAAATGAAACCGCCTCTATCGAAAACGACTTCCTCGATACCCTTCTCCAGAGCTCTCTTAGCGATCAGAGTTCCAACATAAGTTGCTGCTGCAGTGTCATTGGTGTGCTCAAGCTCAGCCTTAACTGCCTTCTCATTGGTGGATGCTGCTACCAGAGTATTGCCGACTGTGTCGTCAATAATCTGAGCATACATATGATTATTACTTCTGAAAACAGCCAGACGCGGTCTCTCTGCAGTACCTGCAAAGCGATTACGTAATCTGGTATGCTTTTTAACGCGAATTTCGCTTCTTGATTTCTTACTAACCATCTTTGTACTCTCCTTAATTATTTCTTACCAGTCTTACCAACTTTACGTCTGATAGTCTCATCAGCATACTTGATACCCTTGCCCTTATACGGCTCAGGTCTTCTCTTGTCTCTGATCTCTGCAGCGTACTGGCCAACTTTCTCTTTATCGATACCTTTAACCGTGATCTTATTCTGGCCGTCCAGAACAGTCTCAAGACCTTCCGGATCTTCCATCTCTACCGGATGGGAATAACCCAGGTTAAGGGTTAATTTCTTGCCCTGCTTAGATGCTCTGTAACCTACACCGTTTACTTCCAGAACTTTCTCGTAGCCAGCGGTAACACCAACTACCATGTTGTTGATCAGGGTTCTGGTCAGACCGTGTAAAGATTTCATCTTCTTTAAGTCATTCGGTCTGGTTACAACAATATGTCCATCTTCTTCCTTGATGTCCATCTCTACCGGTAACTCTCTCTCAAGGGTTCCCTTAGGACCTTTTACAGTCACTTTATTATTCTCTGCAATCGTTACAGTTACGCCTGCCGGGATTGCGATTGGCATTCTTCCGATACGTGACATGCCATTTACCTCCTACTTAAATTTTCGGAAAACGCTCTGTGCGTTTTCTGTTTTCAGTTACATAATATATAGAAGTAGCTTCGCGGCAACAAATTACCAAACGAATGCTAATACCTCTCCGCCTACGCCCAGACGACGTGCTTCCTTATCGGTGATAACGCCCTGGTTGGTAGAAATGATTGCGATTCCCAGACCGCCAAGTACTCTCGGAAGGTCCTCTTTGTTTGCGTATACACGCAGACCCGGTTTGGAAATTCTCTTGATGCCGCTGATGATCTTCTCATTCTTATCTGCACCGTACTTTAATGTGATGCGGATGGTCTTGAATGCGCCGTCCTCAACGATATCGTATTTCTGAATGTAACCCTCTTTTACCAGGATGTCTGCGATAGCAAGTTTCATCTTGGAAGACGGTACGTCAACAGTGTCATGTTTAGCAGTGTTTGCGTTACGGATTCTTGTAAGCATATCTGCGATCGGATCACTCATAGTCATGATGGATAATTCCTCCTTAATATTGTTAGTTGGTTTCCTTTTTGTTGGACCTCACTCCTTCGAAACTTACGAAGCCGCTGGGGCTCATAAGTTTCGGGAGGGACATCGCCAGTTTGCTGGGCTATGTTTTCGCATGACCCACATCATCGCTCAACTAAGCGCGTGCGGCGCCTTGCGGCTTGCACTTGCTAAGGTTCGCGATGGGCCTCGTACTAAGCTTGTCCATCGCCTTGCGGCTCGGACTTGCTAAGTTGCTTTCGGCCTACCAGCTTGCCTTCTTTACGCCCGGGATCTGGCCTTTATATGCCAGCTCACGGAAGCAGATACGGCAGATGCCGTATTTTCTTAAGTATGCATGCGGACGTCCACAGATTCTGCAACGATTGTACTCTCTGGTGGAGAACTTCGCCGGACGCTGCTGCTTAATCTTCATTGAAGTCTTAGCCATGGATCTTTCCTCCTGTTATTTAGCAAATGGCATATTGAATAATGTCAAAAGTTCACGAGCTTCTTCATCAGTCTTGGCAGTGGTAACGAAGATGATATCCATACCTCTTACCTTGTCAACTTTATCGTATTCAATCTCAGGGAAGATCAACTGCTCTTTGATACCCAGAGCGTAGTTACCTCTGCCATCAAATGCGTTCGGGTTAACACCGCGGAAGTCACGTACACGCGGCAGAGCCAGGTTGATCAGACGATCAACGAACTCATACATCTTCTCACCACGAAGGGTAACCTTACAACCGATCGGCATACCTTCTCTGATTTTGAAGTTTGCAACGGACTTTTTAGCCTTGGTGGTAACTGCTTTCTGTCCGGTAATCAGCTCTAAATCTCTAACTGCAGAATCCAGAACCTTAGCATTGTCTTTTGCCTCACCAACGCCCATGTTGATAACGATCTTATCAAGCTTCGGGACTTCCATGATGTTCTTGTAACCAAATTTCTTAATCAGTGCGTCAACCATCTCGCTCTGATACTGTTCTTTTAATCTAGCCAACTCTCTGTTCCTCCTCTCTGCAATTAGTCGATAACTTTACCGGTTGCCTTTGCAACGCGGACTTTCTTACCATCTTTTACTTCAAAGCCAACACGGGTAGCTTTGCCATCAACAACCAGCATAACGTTGGAAATATCCATTGCTGCTTCCTGATTTACGATGCCGCCCTGCGGGTTAGCTGCGTTCGGTTTGGAGTGCTTGGTAACCATGTTGCAGCCCTCAACCAGAACTTTACCGCCCTTAACGCTCAGGACTTTACCGGTTTTGTCTTTATCTTTACCTGCGATAACCTTTACCAGGTCGTCTTTTTTAATTTTCTGCACAGCCAATACCTCCTTACAGTACTTCCGGAGCCAGAGATACGATCTTCATGAACTGCTTCTCACGTAATTCTCTTGCTACCGGTCCAAAGATACGGGTTCCTCTTGGGGTCTTGTCATCTTTGATAATAACTGCTGCGTTCTCATCGAACTTGATATAAGAACCGTCTTTTCTGCGTGCGCCCTTAACGGAACGAACTACAACGGCCTTAACAACATCGCCTTTCTTTACAACGCCGCCTGGTGTTGCATCTTTAACGGAAGCGACGATTACATCACCAATGTTAGCATATCTTCTTGTAGAGCCACCCATAACACGGATGCAAAGTAACTCTTTTGCTCCGGTGTTATCAGCAACCTTCAGTCTGGTTTCCTGCTGAATCATGCCTGATACTCCTTCCTGGATAACTTATTTAGCCTTCTCGATAATCTCAACCAGTCTCCATCTCTTGTCCTTGGACAGCGGTCTGGTTTCCATAACTTTAACGGTATCACCCTTGCCGCACTCGTTGTTCTCGTCATGAGCTTTTAACTTAACGGTCTTTTTTACGATCTTGCCGTATAAAGGATGTTTGATGTGGTCCTCGATTGCTACAACGATGGTCTTGTCCATCTTGTCGCTTACGACTTTACCTACGCGGGTTTTTCTTAAATTTCTTTCCACGGTCATGTTCTCCTTTCAAACCTTAAGCCAGTTTAGATTTCTCTGTAATAACAGTCTGAATTCTAGCGATATTCTTGCGAACCTCTTTGATTCTGCTGGTATTATCTAACTGGTTGGTTGCATTCTGGAATCTTAAGTTGAAAAGTTCTTTCTTTGCAGCTACTAATTCTTCCTGTAACTCAGCCGCTGATTTTGCCTTTAAGCCTTCTACGAATTTATTAGTTTTCACTGTTATCACCGCCTTCTAAATCTGCTTTAGCAGCAATCTTACATTTGCATGGTAACTTGTGCATAGCAAGACGTAATGCCTCACGCGCGGTCTCCTCCGGAACACCAGCGATCTCGAACATTACTCTGCCCGGTTTAACAACTGCTACCCAGTACTCCAGAGCGCCCTTACCGGAACCCATTCGGGTCTCAGCCGGCTTTGCAGTAACCGGTTTGTCCGGGAAAATCTTGATCCAGACCTTACCACCACGTTTGATGTAACGGGTCATAGCAACACGGGCTGCCTCAATCTGATTGGACTTGATCCAGCACGGCTCAGTAGCCACCAGACCGAACTCACCGTAGTTAATTTTATTTCCTCTTAAAGCCTTACCGGTCATAGTTCCACGGAACTGTTTGCGGCGCTTTACTCTCTTAGGCATTAACATTATTTATCGCTCCCTTCCTTGTTTCCTCTAGTAGGAAGTACCTCGCCTTTGTAGATCCAAACCTTAACGCCAAGCTTGCCGTAGGTGGTATCTGCCTCAGCGAAACCATAGTCAATATCTGCTCTTAATGTCTGTAACGGAATGGTGCCCTCGCTGTAGAACTCGGTACGAGCGATATCAGCACCGCCAAGACGTCCGCCAACAGCGGTCTTGATTCCCTTAACGCCAGCCTTCATGGAACGACCCATGGTAGACTTCATAGCACGACGGAAGGAAACACGGTTCTCCAGCTGCTGTGCAATGTTCTCAGCTACTAACTGAGCATCGCGGTCCGGTCTCTTGATCTCTTTGATGTCGATAAATACTTTTTTGTCGGTCAGCTTCTGAACTTCGCCTCTGAGCTTCTCAATCTCTGCGCCGCCCTTACCGATAACAACGCCCGGTTTAGCGGTGAAGATGATGATTTTCACTCTGTCAGCAGCAGATGCTCTCTCGATCTCGATTTTGGAAACGCCGGCGCTATACAGTTTCTTCTTGAGGAATTTACGGATGTTGTAATCCTCTACCAGGCAATCAGCGAAGTTGCCTTCTGCATACCACTTGGAATCCCAGTCTTTAATAACACCGACTCTTAAGCCGTGCGGATTAACTTTCTGTCCCATAATTGCCTCCTCTTATCTCTCATTCAGCACAACAGTGATGTGGCTCATTCTCTTCTCGATTCTGTAAGCTCTGCCCTGTGCTCTCGGTTTTACTCTCTTCATGGTCGGTCCCTTGTTTGCGAAGCACTCCTCCACGTAAAGTTTTGCCGGATCCATGTTGTTGTTGTTCTCTGCATTAGCAATTGCAGATTCCAGTAATTTTTTAATTAAAGAAGAAGCATATCTTGGGTTGTAAGTTACAATACCAAGTGCGGTCTGTACATCTTTGCCTCTGATGGCATCTAATACGAAGCAAGCCTTCTGAACAGAAACACGTGCGTAAGATAACTTTGCGCTCGGTCTGGTGTCCTTCTGGGCATTTCTCTCTCTCTTAATCTGACTTCTATGTCCTTTAGCCATTGCTAATTAACCTCCTTTCAATCCTGACGATTATCGTTTGGATTTCTTCTCGTCTTTTCCATGTCCTCTGTAAGTTCTGGTAGCTACGAACTCACCCAGTTTGTGGCCAACCATATCCTCGGTAACATATACCGGAACATGCTTTCTGCCATCGTGAACTGCGATTGTATGTCCAACCATCTGCGGGAAGATTGTGGAACGGCGGGACCAGGTCTTGATTACCTGATGCTGTCCTGCTGCGTTCATTGCATCAACTTTTTTCAGTAAGTGTGCATCTGCAAATGGTCCTTTTTTTAATGAACGTGCCATAGGTTTTGTATCCTCCTTGAATTATTTAATGGTCTTGCCGTCGCGTCTTCTTACAATCAGCTTGTTAGACTGCTTGTTTTTCTTTCTGGTCTTCAGACCCAGAGCAGGCTTGCCCCACGGAGTAGAAGGACCCGGACGACCGATACCAGTCTTACCTTCACCACCACCGTGCGGATGGTCGTTCGGGTTCATAACGGAACCGCGAACTGTAGGACGGATACCCATATGACGTTTTCTACCAGCCTTACCGAGGTTGATCAGGTTGTGCTCGCCGTTACCTACAACACCGATGGTTGCGCGGCATACGATCGGAACCATTCTCATCTCGCCGGAAGGAAGTCTTAAGGTTGCATATTTGCCTTCTTTTGCCATAAGCTGAGCAGCGTTACCAGCGGAACGAACCAGCTGACCACCCTTGCCCGGATACAGCTCAATATTATGAATCTGCGCACCAACCGGAATGTTTGCCAGCGGTAAGCAGTTACCAACTTTAGCCTCTGCAGTCTCGCCGCTCATAACCTTCATGCCGTCGGTTAAACCAGCCGGAGCCAGGATATAAGCTTTCTCGCCGTCTGCGTAGCAGATCAGTGCGATGTTTGCAGTTCTGTTCGGATCGTACTCGATACCGATAACGGTTGCCGGGATACCATCCTTGCTGTTTCTCTTGAAATCGATGATTCTGTATTTTCTTCTGGAACCGCCACCACGATGTCTAACAGTGATCTTACCCTGGTTGTTACGGCCAGCATTCTTCTTTAAAGAAGTAACCAGAGACTTCTCCGGAGTGGACTTGGTGATCTCACTGAAGTCAGATCCGGTCATATGTCTTCTGGAAGGTGTATATGGGTTGTATGTTTTAATTCCCATGACTTGAACTCCTTTCAATTCCGTACACGGTCGTGCGTTATCAACGCACTCGCGTGTATCTCTTTATCACGGCGCAGTATATTCTTTTCACTAGCCACCGTATAGTTTACTCATTTCGCATCGTTCAACCAAGCTCGGCTTTTGCCTCGCTAAGGTTCGCGATGGGTTTTTTCACTAAACTCGCGCTCTGCGCACTCGTTAAGTGTTCAATGCCCCTACAGACCTGCAAATACCTCGATCTCTTTGCTGTCCTCAGTTAACTGAACGATAGCTTTCTTGGTTGCAGCGGTCTTGCCGAAGGTCATACCACGTCTCTTGTTCTTGCCTTCGCTGTTCATGGTGTTTACACTCTTAACTTTGGTTCCCGGGAACATCTTCTCAACAGCCTCTTTGATCATGGACTTGTTCGCATCGGTGTGAACCAGGAAAGTGTATTTCTTCTCGCTCATTGCGTTCATGCTCTTCTCGGTTACAACCGGTTTCAGAATGACGTCATAGTACTGAACGTTAGCCATTATGCGTACACCTCCTCGATATTTGCAACAGCAGCCTTGGTAGCTACTACGGTGTTGTATTTCAGAATGTCATATACGTTGATGGTATTGACATAAGCGGTCTTTACAGACTGGATGTTCTTAGCGGACTTAACAACGTTGTCGCTGTTCTCGTCAACTACTACCAGAGCCTTGTTAACCTTTAAGTTATTCAGAACGTTCTGGAATTTCTTGGTCTTGATCTCATCAAGCTTCAGCTCGTCAACAACGATGAACTTGTTCTCAAGCACTCTGCTGGTCAGTGCAGACTTCAGAGCTGCTCTCTTCTCTTTCTTGTTGAGTCTGATTGTGTAATCTCTCGGAGTCGGAGCGAATACGATACCGCCGCCGGTCCACTGCGGAGCTCTGGTTGAACCCTGACGTGCATGTCCGGTTCCTTTCTGTCTCCACGGTTTTCTACCGCCGCCAGATACCTCAGAACGGGTTTTTGCTTTCTGAGTACCCTGACGATTGTTAGCAAGCTGTGCAACGACTGCCATGTGTACTAAGTGCTCGTTAACCTCAACACCGAATACAGCATCGTTTAAATCCATCTTGCCTACTTCATTACCTTCCATATTGTAAACAGATACGTTTGCCATCTGTGTGTTCCTCCTTTCTCGTCAAAGCTTACTTGGAAGCTTTCACTGTTTCTTTGATCGTTACTAAAGATTTCTTCGGTCCTGGAACAGCGCCCTTAACCAGAAGCAGATTGTTCTCAATGTCTACGCGGACAATCTCAAGGTTCTGAATGGTAACCTGCTTGGAACCCATATGTCCCGGCATGCCTTTACCCTTGAATACCTTGCTCGGATCAGAACAAGCACCGTTGGAACCCTGATGACGATGGAATTTAGAACCATGAGCCATAGGTCCTCTGTGCTGGCCGTGTCTCTTGATCGCGCCCTGGAAACCTTTACCTTTGGAAACAGCGGTTGCATCCACCTTATCGCCGTTAGCGAAGATGTCAGCTTTGATCTCGTCCTTTACAGAATACTCTTCTGCGTTCTCGAAACGGAACTCGCGGACGAATCTCTTGTAGGAAACACCTGCCTTGTCGAAGTGTCCCTTAACCGGTTTGCTAACCAGTTTGTCTCTCTTGTCTACAAAACCAACCTGAACTGCTTTGTAGCCATCGTTCTCAACGGTCTTAACCTGGGTTACTACGCACGGGCCAGCCTGAAGAACGGTTACCGGAACTAACACGCCATCTTCGTTGAAGATCTGAGTCATTCCGACTTTGGTAGCTAAGATAGCTTTCTTCATTTCAATTTCCTCCTTACAGCGGATTACCTTTTACGGCAATCATACTAAAGCTTATTTCTGTTTCATTTTGATGTCGATATAAACACCAGCCGGCATTTCCAGTTTGCTTAATGCATCAACTGTCTTCTGGCTCGGAGTGGTGATATCGATAAGTCTTTTGTGAGTTCTCTGCTCGAACTGCTCTCTGGAATCTTTGTACTTGTGTACCGCTCTCAGAATAGTTACTACCTCTTTCTTGGTCGGTAACGGTACCGGTCCGCTCACCTGAGCCCCTGTCTTCTTTACGGTCTCGATGATTTTTCCAGCAGACTGATCAACTAACTGATGATCATAAGCTTTTAATGTGATTCTCATTACTTGACTTGCCATAAAAAAAGTCGCCTCCTTTTCGCACTTTTGTTTGAAGTACGACAAGCGGTGACTGTACACATCTCCGTGTGTGTCGCGCGGACTACACACTGCGTTACTGCAATTACTCTTTACTACAGCTGTTAAATTGGTACAGTGACTTGTCGTCAGTTTCCTAACTTGACATTCGCTCCACGGAAAACCTGCCATGTGGGCAGCAACCTCACGTTTCATCGCTATCATGTCACAGCCTTTGTATATTACCATAGTCTTTCCATAAAAGCAAGCATTTTAGCCATTATTTTTATGTTTTTATTTGTATACAATCTAATTCCATTTCAAACTGCCATTATATAAGGAAGAGACTGGAAATGTAAACGTATAGCAGGTTCCTTAATCTGCAATACGGCATCTCGCTGATCCATCCAAAGATTTACCCGGATCTTTTCAGCTATTGGAATAAATAAGAAAATGAAAAAGAGAGCTGCACAGCAATTTACTGTATCAGCTCTCTTTCGTTTTTTATTTTAATCGTTATCCCACTCCGGCTCCTCCGGGCTGCGGTAATCTCCGCCAGCTACGCTCTCGTCATCCTCTTTTACCAGGATGCCGCTGCTGTTGGTCTTGTATTTTACGCCATTGCTGTCCTTTACCGTAGTGTTCTTGGCAATCTTGCCGGACGTGTTCACCACATAGTTCTTGTAGCTGTTTCCGGTTGGAATGGTGAATACCTCATACTTGCTTCCGGAATCCGCTTTCTGCAGCTTGCCCATGTAATACAGGCAATTGTCGTACACACCGGTATAGCCCTTTCCGGTAGAATTGAAATAATACGGCCAGGAAACGCCGCCCTCGGTGATGTTGTACTTGCCGGTAAGCATACTGCTCTGCGGATAATTTCCGAAATAATATGCCGTGTATTCGTTTCCATTGCTGCTGGTATAGACCTTCTGAATTCCGTATACCGGAGTTCCGTACTCGTTAAACAGATGTGTGTATCCGTTGATGCGCTTTAAATCACTGGTTTTGGCACTGCCCTTTGCCGGGCCCACTTCCGGAACGCCCTTGGAATTGAAATAGAACCATTCCACATCGTGGTCATAATGGCTCGCCAGATATTCCGGCGGCTCTGCAGAGTACCAGCCGGTGCGGACCTTGCCGTCCGTATCCACCAAGCGGTAATCTTCAATGCTGTCCGATTCGTCGCCGGTAACACAGACCCAGCCAGTCTGAACCGCTCCGTCTTCCCGCAGACAGTAGTAGGTTCCGTTAATCTTTTTCTGTTTTACATTGGTTCCGTTCTCATTCGGAACTACCTTTTTCCCATTTGTGCCAAAATAATACCAATACTGACCGTCACTGGCAGTCTCAAACGGACCGGTGTGCGTATCTTCATCCTGATATTCCTCCGGCGGAGTCAGCTTCTTCCAGCCGGTTACCATGACACCGGAATCGTCGCAGTAGTACATGTTATCGAGGACCCAACCAGTCTCCATGGCTCCGGTATCACCGAAATAACGGTACTGGCCATCAATCTGCGCCCATTTTTCTTTGAGGCACTTGCCGTTGGTTCCAAAATAATACCAGTCATACCCGGATGCTTTGCGGCTGTTTGCCACCTGCAGCCACTTGTTGGTGATCATGATACCGCTGGAATCTACATAATAGTCGTCGTTATCGACCCATTTGTCAGCTGCCATGGCGCCGCTGCTTTCCAGATAACGCCAGGTTCCGTCCTGCGCCTGACGCCATGCGTTGGTTACCTTGCTTCCATTGTTATTGTAGTATACCCAGTTATTGCCCTCCTGTGCCCAGCCTGTTGCCGCGAAAGCGGTGACACCCACCGCGCCCAGGCTCATGACTGCCGCCAGGGCAAATACTGCCAAACCCGTTTTCTTCATATATAAAAGCTCCTTCGTATCGTTGCGCCGCTGCTTGTTTCTTTCGTTCAGTCAGTCTGTGAACGCGTTCTTTCCCAAGGCGGTCTCTTATGTTTTTCATTTTAGCAATAACAGGCAGATTATTCAACCAATTCTCGAAAATTGATTCTTACGATTAAATAAAGAAACAGGCCCCCGCGAAAATGCGGAAGCCTGTCTGAATTTTCTGTTATGTAATAACGTTTATACCTCAAACATCAGATCGCCGTAGCTTGGGAATGGCCACAGATCTTTGTCCACGATCATCTCCAGCTTATCAGCCGGTGCGCGGAGTGCTGCCATAGCCGGAACCACTTTCTCGTGGTAAACATGCGCCTGAGTTTCTGCGCCTTCCACGCCCGCTGCTTCCTCGGTGATATCGATCAGGGCAGCCAAAGCTACCTTCATATCGGAAAGCAGTGCGGAGGTCTCGGTGAGCAGTTCAGCCTGTACACTGGTGTCTGCCTCCGGGCATGCAGCCTTGACTGCGCCAAGAGAACCAGCTAACTGGGTGGTGTACTTGATGACTGCCGGGATGATCTGCTTGCCTGCCATATCGATCATGGTTCTTGCTTCGATGTTGATCATCTTGCCATATGCCTCGTACTCAACCTCAGCACGGGACTCCAGCTCTGCCTTGGTGAATACGCCAAAGGACTCGTAAAGTTTTACTGCCTTGTCGGTAGTGAGAGCCGGAATTGCCTCTACCATGGAGCGGATGTTCGGAAGACCGCGTCTGCCAGCCTCTTCTACCCACGCATCGGAGTAACCGTTGCCGTTGAAGATGATGCGCTTGTGGTCGCGGAACAGCTTCTTAATCATGTCATGAACTGCGGTATCGAAGTCATCTGCCTTCTCCAGCTCATCTGCTGCCTCTTTGAAGGCCTCTGCCACGATGGTATTCAGGACTACGTTTGCCGGAGCGATGGAATCGGAAGAACCTACCATACGGAACTCGAACTTGTTGCCGGTGAAAGCAAACGGTGAAGTACGGTTACGGTCGGTTGCGTCTTTGTCCAGATCCGGAAGGGTTGCAACGCCGGTCTTTAAGGTGCCGCCGCTCTTGGAATGGGTTGCCTCACCGGTGCTGCACAGCTGATCGATGACATCCTCCAGCTGCTCGCCCAGGAATACGGAAATGATGGCTGGCGGTGCCTCGTTTGCGCCCAGACGGTGATCGTTACCGATGTCGGCTGCAGATTCGCGAAGCAGGTCTGCGTGAGTATCCACTGCCTTTAAGATGCAGGCCAGAACCAGAAGGAACTGGATGTTCTCGTGCGGGGTGTCGCCCGGGTTTAACAGGTTTACACCATCATCGGAGGTGAGGGACCAGTTGTTGTGCTTACCGGAACCGTTCACGCCTGCAAACGGCTTCTCATGAAGCAGGCAGGTAAGGCCCTGACGTCCTGCAACCTTCTTTAAGGTTTCCATAACCATCTGGTTGTGGTCTACTGCCAGGTTTGCCTGATCGTAGATCGGAGCCAGCTCGTGCTGTGCCGGAGCAACCTCATTGTGCTGGGTCTTGGAGGTAACGCCCAGTTTCCAGAGTTCCTCGTTGACTGCCTTCATATAAGCACCGATGCGCTCACGGATGGCACCGAAGTAGTGGTCATCCAGCTCCTGGCCCTTCGGAGGCATAGCACCGAACAGGGTGCGTCCGGTGTAGATTAAGTCTTTTCTCTGTAAGTACTTCTGACGGTCTACGATGAAGTACTCCTGCTCCGGTCCAACGGACGGGCATACACGCTTTGCGGTGGTGTTGCCGAAGAGTCTTAAGATTCTTAAGGACTGCTCATCAATGGCCTGCATGGAACGAAGAAGCGGAGTCTTCTGATCCAGTGCCTCGCCAGTGTAGGAACAGAACGCGGTCGGAATGCAAAGGGTTACGCCGCAGGCATCTTCTCTTAAGAATGCCGGAGAGGTGCAGTCCCATGCGGTATAGCCTCTTGCCTCGAAAGTAGCACGCAGGCCGCCTGACGGGAAGGAAGATGCATCCGGCTCGCCTTTGATGAGCTCTTTGCCGGAGAACTCCATGATGACCTTGCCTTCTGCATCCGGCGCAGAAATGAAGGAATCATGCTTCTCTGCGGTTACGCCGGTCAGCGGCTGGAACCAGTGGGTATAATGGGTTGCCCCTCTCTCGATTGCCCAGTCCTTCATTGCGTGTGCAACCACATCTGCAATGGACGGATCCAGCTCAGCGCCATCTTCGATGGTCTTTTTCATTTTCTTGAAAACACTCTTTGGTAAGCGTTCTCTCATAACGGTTTCGTTGAAGACGTTCTTGCCAAAAATCTCAGCTACATTCATAACTTCGCTCATAGACTTTTCCTTCCTCTCATTAGAATTGCCGTTCCCGGTCTTCTCACCCTGCTTCTAACTATTTTTTATATCTACTTAATTTTCTTAAGCTGGGTATCAGATTTAAAAAAAATGGTGCTCTTCCTTTGTGGAAGAACACCATCGTTCCCTAATTAAAATAAACCATCAGGTTGGAAAAAGCAAGTGTTTTTTTGCATTTTCCCATATTTTTTTCAAAGTGTTAAATTTCAGGCTTTTCCAACAGAACCAAACAGTTCCATTTTCTCTTTTACGGTAGCCTTGATCGCTTCTGCGCCCGGTGCAAGCAGCTTACGCGGATCGAAGCCCTTACCCTCTAAATCCTTGCCTGCCTCAACGTACTTACGGGTAGCATCTGCAAAGGATAACTGGCACTCGGTGTTAACGTTGATCTTTGCTACGCCAAGGTCAATGGCTTTCTTGATCATGTCAGCCGGGATACCGGTACCGCCGTGAAGAACTAACGGCAGATCACCTACTTTTTCTTTGACTGCTGCCAGAGTCTCGAAGCTTAAGCCCTTCCAGTTTGCCGGATATTTGCCGTGGATATTGCCGATGCCTGCTGCCAGGAAATCTACACCCAGGTCTGCGATCATCTTGCACTCGTTCGGATCTGCGCACTCGCCCATACCGATGACACCATCTTCCTCACCGCCGATGGAACCAACCTCAGCCTCGATGGAAAGGCCCATAGCGTGAGCAACCTTTACTAACTCTTTGGTTTTCTCTACGTTCTCCTCGATGGCATAGTGAGAACCATCGAACATGATGGATGAGAAACCTGCCTTAATGCACTTATAGCAGCCGTCATAGGTGCCGTGGTCTAAGTGCAGTGCTACCGGAACGGTAATGTTCATTTCCTCGATCATGGCTTTTACCATAGCGGAAACGGTCTTAAATCCGGTCATATACTTGCCTGCGCCCTCAGATACGCCCAGGATAACCGGGGAATTTAACTCCTGTGCGGTTGCCAGGATAGCCTTGGTCCACTCCAGGTTGTTGATGTTGAACTGACCTACTGCATAGTGTCCTTCTACTGCCTTTTTCAGCATTTCTGTTGCAGATACTAACATGTTCAAAACCTCCGTTTTTCTATAGTTTGCCCTACGGCCTGTCCCAAATACAGGCTGCGGGGTTACAACTGTCTTTATTATATTACAAAAACAGTTTTTTGTGAAGCGGATAACAAAATTCCGGCGTCAGTTGTTTCTACAATTCTGACAATCCTTACAGGCCCAGGATTTCTGCCACGTTCTTCTCCATGTCGGCTGCGTCGCACTCTCTGGTGTGACGGATCTCAGCATTGCGGATCTCCTCGACTGCGCGCGGGATGGCTACGCCGGATGCCTTGCACAGGGCGTCGATGGAAGCGAATTCATCGGTCTCTGCCTCTTTGCCGGTTACAGCTGCCATAACGCTGTGGGAGAACTTGTACGGGCTTGCGGTGGACGCAATGACGGTCGGTGTCTTGTCTCCGGTCTCTGCCACATACTTTTTATATACGCAGGAAGCTACGCCAGTATGCGTATCAATGATGTATCCAGTCTCATCTGCCAGATGTTTAATGCCGGCAGCATTCTCAGCCTCGGTTGCGTAACCGCCCACAAAATCCTTCATGAAGGCTTTCATGGAGTCGGTAACGGTGTATGCGCCCTTGGTGCTTAAATCTTCCATGAGCTTTTTATTTGCTTCCGCGTCACATCCGGTGCTTAAATAAATCAGGCGCTCTAAGTTGCTAGAGATAAGGATATCCATGGACGGAGAATTGGTCAGGATAAACTCTCTCTTGCGGTCGTAGGTGCCGGTCTTGAAAAAGTCATACAGGACCTTATTGTCGTTGGATGCGCAGATGAGGGTCTTGATCGGCACGCCCATCTGTTTTGCCAGGTAGGCAGCCAGAATGTTTCCGAAGTTTCCGGTCGGAACCGTCACGTTGATGAGATCGCCGTTCTGGACCTCGCCATTCTGAACCAGCTTTGCGTAAGCGTAAACATAGTAAACCACCTGCGGAACCAGACGGCCGATGTTGATGGAGTTTGCGGAAGAGAGCTGGAAGCCCTTTGCAGCCAGTTTTGCAGCAAACTCTTTGTCACCGAAGATTTTCTTTACGCCGGTCTGGGCATCGTCAAAGTTGCCGTGAATGGAAACAACCGCAGTGTTTGCGCCCTTCTGGGTTACCATCTGCAGCTCCTGAACCTTGCTGACGCCGCCCTTCGGATAGAACACGATGATACGGGTTCCCGGTACATCCGCAAAACCAGCCATAGCGGCCTTTCCGGTATCTCCGGAGGTTGCAGTCAGGATGACGATTTCATTCTCCACATGATTCTTCTTTGCGGATGTGGTCATGAGGTACGGAAGAATGGACAGTGCCATGTCTTTGAAGGCAATGGTGCTTCCGTGGAACAGCTCCAGATAATAAGCGCCGTCTGCCTTGACAAGCGGAGCAATCTCCTCGGTGTCAAACTTGCTGTCGTAAGCGTGGTCGATGCAGTAGCGCAGCTCCTCCTCGGTGAAGTCTGTTAAGAACTGCTTCATAACGCGGTAAGCCGTTTCCTGGTAGGTCATGCCTGCCAGCTCTTCCATCGTTACATCCAGCTTCGGGATTGAAGTCGGCATGAACAGGCCGCCGTCATCAGCCAGTCCTTTTAAAATAGCCTGAGATGCAGTCAGTCCGCTCTCGCCGCCTCTTGTGCTCTGATATGTTAAGTTCATAGCTCTCTTTCCTTTCTCCCTTTTCAGTGAATACGTTTTATACAGCTACAATTTTGTGTAACTACATTTTTGTTGATTGTAGCACAGGCAAATATCATTTGTCCATGTTTTCTTTGTGAACAAAAGGCATTCAATGTGTATTGAAGGTTTTTTTCGGATATGCTAAACTGAGGAAAATTGTAACTGTTCAGTACCTTCACAGTTACGGGAAATTATTGAATACAGCAAGAGGACTTTGATCATGTACACTTACGCCTGGTATCACTGGCTTACTTTCTTCTATATTTACTGTTTCTGCGGCTGGATCTTTGAATCCACCTATGTTTCCTTAAAACAGCACCATTTTGTCAACCGTGGTTTTCTGCGGCTCCCCATGCTGCCCCTTTATGGCACCGGCGCAGTCATGATGCTGTGGGTATCCCTGCCAGTCAAAAACAATCTGTTTCTCGTTTACTGCTCCGGCGTGGTGGCTGCCACCCTGCTGGAATATGTGACCGGCTACGTGATGGAACGGCTGTTCAAGGTCCGCTACTGGGATTACAGCGATCAGAGGTTTAACCTCCACGGTTACATCTGCCTGACCTCCTCCATTGCCTGGGGATTTTTAACCATCTTTATGACGGAAGTCATCCACAAACCCATCGAACGTTTTGTGCTGAACCTGCCGCCGGCACTGGAATGGTGCCTGCTGGGCGTAATCAGCGGATGTTTTGTCATGGATACCATCCAGTCCACGAAGGAAGCGCTCAACCTGGCCAAGGCCCTGGAGAATGTTGCAAAGCTGCGGGCCGAGCTGGAAGATATGCAGGTGCAGCTTGCACTCTTAAAAGCTGAGACCGCGCAGAATATTGAAATCGCTAAGGCAGAGCTGCGTGAAACCGTGGCTGAGAGTGTCGAAGCACACAAAGAAATGGTGGCTGCCCGCAAAGAAGCACTGGAAGATGCCGTTGCCGCCGGAAAAGAAAAACTGGCCGAGACGGCTGCGATTCAAAAGGATCGTCTCGCGGAAACCGCTGCGGCTCACAGGGAAATGCTGGCTACTGCGGCTGAGATTCACAAAGAAGCAATTGAGGCACGGAAGGAGGAACTGGTCGAGGCTGTGGAAGCTCACAGAGAAACTGTGGCTGCACGCAGGGAGGAACTGGCCGAAACTGCCGCTGCACACAAAGCTGCCCTGGCTGCACGCATCAGCACACTGAACGCAAAGATGAGCGAAACAACCCGTCTCTTAAACAGCAAAAAAACCGCGATCCGCCCATCCATCCTGCGCCGCAACCCAACCGCAGTGTCCAGACGCTTTGCCGATGCCTGGAAAGAGCTTTACAATGAATGGGAGAAACAGAAGCATGCGTAACAGGACAAGGTACCGGCTGCCCGGCCTGCATGTCATATCGGAGGCATTTTTATGGATTTAAAACAAATTGAATACATCGTAAAAATTGATGATGAGCACAGCATTACCCGCGCGGCGGAGAAGCTGTTCGTGACCCAGTCTGCCTTAAACCAGCAGCTTTTGCGGCTGGAAAAGGAGCTGGGTGCGCCACTCTTCCACCGCAGCAAGGTAGATATGCGCCCCACCGAAATTGGTCAGGTCTATTTAGACAACGCAAGGGAGATCCTGCGGATCAAGCAGCGTACCTACAATCTGATCAACGACATGACCGATGCCAAAAAAGGCCGCCTCTCCATCGGCTTTACGCCTGGGCGCGGCAGTGAAATGTTTACCCATGTCTACCCGGCCTTTCACCAGTCCTACCCGAATGTTGTCGTGGAACCCCATGAACTGAGCGTACACCGCCAGCAGCAGATGATATCCCAGGGTAATCTGGATATTGGTTTTCAGACACTTTCCGAACGCCAGAGAACCGACAGTGAGTACATAAAGCTTGGTGAGGAGGAGATTTTTCTCCTGGTGCCCAGCATTCATCCGGCTGTGGAACAGCTGACGGCCGCACAAACAGTTGCACCAGGTCCACATCACGCCACCAATCAGCAGCCAGCCGTGCCATATCCCATTGCCAACCTGGCCCTGTTTCAGTACGAGCCGTTTGTCCTGATGTACAAGGAATCCACGATCCGGGCCATCACCGATGAGATTTTCCGCAAGTCCGGCTTCACCCCAAACGTGCTGTTTGAAACTGCCAGCAACAACACGGTATTATCCATGATTGAGGCAAACCTCTGCTGCGGCGTGGTTCCAGAATACTATGTGCGCAGACTGCCAGAAGGGATCAGCTGTTTCGCGTTTGCTTCCCATCCGTCCTGGGATATTGTGTCCAACTACCGCAAGAACGGATACTTAAGTGAAGCAGCAAAATACTTCATCGAACTGGTCCGTGAATTCTGGACATAATAAAATATTTGTAACTGTTCAGTACCCTCACAGTTACAAATATTTCAACAAAAATGGTTCTGGAAAACCACCACATCCGGCGTCTTCCAGAACCATTTTTCTATTGCAATATCAAATTTTTAGTATGCTCTGCCCCAGTAAACCATCTTCTTAGCCGGTTTTCCACAGCATACGCACTTGTCAGACAGGTGCTCCTGTGCGAACGGCATGCAGCGGGAGGTTGCAGCGGTGTCTTCTTTGATCTTGTCCTCGCAGGCCTGATCGCCGCACCACATAGCTTTTACAAAACCAGGTTTCTCATTGATGGTCTTTACAAACTCATCGTAAGTGGTTGCAACGTAGGTGTGGGAATCGCGGTGTGCTCTTGCGCGCTCCAGCATATCATTCTGGATGGTGTCTAAGAGCTCGCCTACCTTTGCCTCAATCTCGTCTAAGGAAACCGTGATCTTCTCGTGGGTATCACGGCGAACCAGAACAGCCTCGTTGTTTTCGATATCTCTCGGTCCGATCTCCACACGTACCGGAATTCCACGCATCTCAGACTCACTGAACTTCCAGCCCGGGCTCTTGTCGGAATCGTCTACCTTTACCCTGAAGTTGGAAAGAACATCTCTTAATTCAAATGCTTTGTCCAGAACGCCCTCCTTCTGCTGCTGGATCGGAACGATCACAACCTGAGTCGGAGCAATTCTCGGCGGCAGTACCAGGCCGTTGTTGTCACCGTGTACCATGATGATAGCGCCGATCATACGGGTAGTCATGCCCCAGGAAGTCTGGTGCACATACTGCAGGGTGTTGTCTTTTGCTGCGTACTGAATGCCGAATGCCTTTGCGAATCCGTCACCGAAGTTATGGCTGGTACCGGACTGCAGGGCTTTTCCGTCGTGCATCAGGGACTCGATGGTGTAGGTAGCCTCTGCACCTGCAAATTTCTCTTTATCGGTCTTCTGGCCGCGGATCACCGGAATAGCCAGAACCTGCTCACAGAAATCTGCGTACAGATTCAGCATCTGGATGGTTCTTGCCTCAGCCTCCTCTGCGGTTGCGTGAGCGGTGTGTCCCTCCTGCCATAAGAACTCTCTGGAACGCAGGAACGGACGGGTGGTCTTCTCCCATCTTACTACGGAACACCACTGGTTATATACCTTCGGCAGATCACGGTAAGAGTGAATATCCTTTGCATAGAAGTCACAGAACAGAGTCTCAGAAGTCGGACGTACGCACAGGCGCTCCTGCAGCGGCTCCAGACCACCGTGGGTTACCCATGCAACCTCCGGCGCAAAACCTTCTACGTGATCTTTCTCTTTCTCCAGCAGACTCTCCGGAATGAAGATCGGCATGTATACATTCTGTACGCCGGTCTCTTTGAAGCGGCGGTCCAGTTCATGCTGAATGTTCTCCCAGATTGCGTAACCAGCCGGTTTGATGACCATGCAGCCCTTTACGCTCGCGTAGTCACACAGCTCTGCTTTTTTTACCACATCCGTATACCACTGGGCGAAATCCTCGTCCATGGATGTGATGGCTTCTACCATTTTCTTATCCTTTGCCATGTTTAATCTCCTTTATTTATAAAAAAAGTCACCCGGTCCTCTGCCATCTCTGACAAGGGACCGAATGACCAGATAAATTCGGCGGTACCACCCTGATTAGCGCTGCAATACGTGCAGGATCGCTCACTCTATGCTCCGTTAACGCCGGAAACTACGCTGCAGTTCGCTGCAGGACTCCAAGGCCGGTTCAGCTTCCAGTGGCATAAAGGCCTTGCACCTGATGGCCCTCTCTCTGTAATGTATGTCCGCTTACTAATCCTCTTCACTGTCGTTTTCTAATGCTTGATTTTAAGCCATTTTGCCCGCTTTGTCAAGGGAAGGCGCGCTGTCCTTTCCTTTTATTATGCAAATAATTTATCTGCTTATTTTTGTGAAAAGCAAATAATTTCTGTCAAAATTGCATTCATTTTTTGACTTGACATTTTATTTTTGTCTGCCTATAATACAAACCATAAACTTAAGACCCAAACCGATCACAGCGAATGTGCCGCCGCGCATTCCGGATCAATAAAACAGGCAATGGCGCTTGGAGATCTGATTCTCTGAGCGCCTTTTCGCATCTTATTCAGAAAGGCCAGGAGTGCCGGTTGTTCCAGCAGTTCTGGAAGGTGAATGATATGGCTGACATGGTAAAAGTCGAACATCTGAAAAAAAATTTCGGGGACCTTGAGGTCCTGAAAGATATCAATCTGACGGTAAAGGAAGGCGAAAAGCTGGTCATCATCGGCCCGTCCGGTTCCGGTAAATCCACCTTTATCCGGTGCATCAACCATCTGGAGGATCCGACCTCGGGTACCATCTCCATCGCCGGAACCCCTGTTACCAAAAAGAACTACCTGGACATGGCCAAGAAATATTCTTCCATGGTCTTCCAGCAGTTTAACCTTTATCCGCACCTGACGGTACTGGAAAACCTGACACTGGCTCCCATCAAGCTACAGCACGTTCCAAAGGAAGAAGCAAAAGCCACTGCGTTAAAATGTCTGGACCGGGTTGGATTAAAGGCCAAGGCCGGTAATTATCCGGTACAGCTCTCCGGCGGGCAGCAGCAGCGTGTAGCCATTGCCAGAGCACTCTGCACGAATCAGCCGCTGATTCTTTTTGATGAACCTACCTCAGCACTGGATCCGGAAATGGTCCAGGAGGTTTTAAATGTTATGGTCGAGCTGGCCAAGGAAAATATCACCATGATCTGTGTCACTCATGAAATGGGATTTGCCAGACAGGTCGCTGACCGGGTGATCTTCATGGACGGTGGATATATTGTTGAGGAAGGGACACCGGAGCATTTCTTCACCGCCCCGGAGCATGAGCGCACCAAAGCGTTCTTAAGCAAGATTTTACATTAATTTTTTCTATGAGGAGGAAACAATTATGAAAAAGAGCATGAAAAAAGTAACTGCTATGACCATGGCCGCTATGATGGCCGCACTGTTAGGCGGATGTGGTTCCTCATCCTCTGAGACCACTGCTGCTGCCACTACCGCAAAAGCAGAGGAAACCACTGCCGCAGCTTCCGAAGCTGGCTCCACAGAGGCTGCTGCTTCTGGCGATGTCAGCGCAGACGTACAGAAAATTGTTGACCGCGGCGTTTTAAAAGTAGGATGCAAATCCGATGTTCCGAACTTCTCCCTGCAGAACACCGCAACCGGTGAATACGAAGGCTTTGAAGATGATCTGGCATACAACATTGCCGGTGAAATCTTCGGATGCACTCCGGAGGAAGCCAAAGACAAGAAACTGGTTGAGTTCCAGGGCGTTACCGCCAAGACCAGAGGACCGCTTCTGGAGAACGGCGAGATTGACCTGGTTATCGCAACCTTTACCATTACCGATGAGAGAAAAGAAACCTACAACTTCTCCACTCCGTACTACACCGACGCCGTTGGCCTTCTGGTAAACAACGATTCCGGCATCGAGTCCATTGAAGATCTGGACGGCAAGATCATCGGGGTAGCCCAGTCCTCCACCACCAAGGATGGCTTCAAAACCTATGTGGAAGAAAAAGGCCTCAACATAAATCCGGAGTTCCAGGAATTTGACGGTTACCCGGCACTGGCTCAGGCCCTGGCTACCAAGCAGATTGACTGCTTCTCTGTAGACCGCGCGATCCTTTCCGGTTATGTAAATGATTCCAACCATATTCTGGATGACCGCTTCAGTGAGCAGGAATACGGTGTTGCATCCGCAAAAGAGAACACCGGTCTTGCTGAACTGGTAGACAAGAAAGTAACTTCCATGCTTTCCGACGGTTCCATGAAAGCACTGCAGGATCAGTGGAACTTACAGTAAAATAATCCGGAAAATGATATCGAGAACGCGTCACTGGCGCGTTCTCTGATTTTATCAAACTATGAAACAGTAAAGGATGATGGGTATTATGATCAAAGGTCTTTTAGAAGGAAAACGATGGGCCGCCCTTTTGAAGGCGCTCCCTGAATATTATGTGCCGGGATTTATCATGACTCTGAAGATTTCCATCGTCGGCCTTCTGGTCGCCTTGGTCCTGGGAATTGTGTTCGGTACATTTTCTACAATGAAATTCAAACCCGCAAAAATTCTTGCCCGCATTTACGTGGAATTTTTACAGAACACACCACTGGCACTGCAGATCCTGTTTTACTACTCGGTGCTTCCACTCCTCTTTTCCAATTCCGGCTTCCGTATCCCCAAGTTTGTTCTTGGCGTTATCGGAGTCGGCGTATACCACGGAGCTTACATAGCAGAGGTGATCCGTACCGGTATCGAGGCTGTACCAAAAGGGCAGTCCGAGGCCGCAGCTTCCCAGGGTTTTTCGTATCTGGAGACCATGTACTATATCATTCTTCCCCAGACGATCCGCATCATCATGCCGCCTCTGGCAAATCAGGCACTGAATCTGGTGAAGAACACCTCTATCCTGGCCATGGTAGCCGGAATGGACCTGATGTACTACACCGATTCCTGGGGTGCTGACCGCGGATACTTTGCCCAGGCCTATTTCACCAGCGCGCTGCTGTATTTTATCATCTGCTTCCCGCTGGCCCGCCTTGGACGTTATCTGGAGATTCGCTCTATGCGTCTTCCGGCACCGAAAAAAATCGTGATTGAGGAGGAAGGCTTATGTTAGCATTGTTTGATCAGATTTTTACCTTTGCCAATGTCACCTTCATGCTAAAGGGCCTGGCCATGTCCGTAGCCATCGCAGTGCTGGCCACCATCATCAGCATGTTCTTCGGCACGATCCTGGCCCTGATCCGCACCTACGCGAACGGACCATTCCAGTGGGCTTCCGCCCTGGTTGCTGTATACACGGAGTTTTTCCGCTGCACGCCGAATCTGCTGTGGATCCTCTGGATCTATTTCACCATCAAGGGAAATAAAATTGCGGTTTCCGTGTTTGCTATCTCCCTGTTTACCTCCGCTGTTATGGCCGAGATCTTCCGCGGCGGCTTAAACTCCATCCCGAAGGGACAGTTTGAGGCAGCCCAGTCCCAGGGCTTTTCCTTCCTGCAGACACTGTGGTATATCATCCTTCCGCAGACCTACAAGAAAGTCATCCCGGCACTGCTCAGCCAGGTCATTACCATCATCAAGGATACTTCCTTCTTAAAGATGGTGGATGTAGCCGAGTTCATGCGCAACTGCGCCATTGTCATGGGCAGCATCTATGATGTCCGCGGCATGATTATGCTGCTGGCCTTCGAAGGCATCTGTTACTTTGTAATCTGCTTTGCGCTCAGCTGCGTCGTCAGAGGATACCAGAAAACCATTGTGACCGCTTAAGGAGGGAAGATTCATGGATAAATACACCATCACCATTACCAGGGAGTTTGGAAGCCTGGGCCGCCCCATTGCCCACGCCCTCTCCCAGAAGCTTGGGGTTGAATATTATGACCGGGATATCGTGGATGAGGTTGCGAAGCAGTTAAACCTGCCGGTGTCCCAGATCAGCGACGCGGAGGAAACCTCCCACAACCATTTCTTCGCCCACATGTTCCCGCTTGGTACAGACAAACAGTACATTCAGGATATGATTTTTGATGTGCAGAAGGATATCATCCTGGATCTGACACGAAAATCCAGCTGCATCATTGTAGGGCGCTGCTCCGATTTTCTGCTGCAGAATGAACCGAATGTGCTGAACATCTTCATTTACGCTCCTTACAAGGCACGCCTGGAAAACTGCGTGCACACGCTGGAAATGTCTGAGGAAGATGCCAAGCGCACCATCATGAAGGTCGATAAGGCCCGAAGCGCCTACCACAAACGCTATGCCGGATACTTCCCGGCTGACCCGATGCACAAGCACCTGATGATTGATTCATCTTTGCTTGGCGTAGAAGGGACCGCGGATCTGATTGCGGAGGTAGTACGAAGGAAATTCCGGTAAATAGCAATTAGGGAACGGAACTAATGAAGGTCCGGGCGTGCGGGAAATTGAATTCTTGCATTTCCGGACCTTATTCGGTTTCGTCCCTATATTTTTATATGGCTTCGTACCCCATCCGCAGCGTAATAGCCGCGTCTTCCGTCACTTCATCGCTGTCAAACCAGGTGTAGTTGCGGACGATTTCGGACAGGTTGCCGCCTTCCGCGTCGTAGACCTGCTGTGGAATGCTCTCGATGAGTTTTCCCAGGTTGTCTCCTGCTTTCACCTGTGGCATGGGCTGGCCTGCTTTTTTGTAGAGCATGCCAATGGCACAGGTAGCTTCACAGGTATTGATCAGCCTGGACGGCGGCGTGAACAGGGTTGATTTCAGTTTTACGGACTGAACTGTCAGTTCATAGACCATATCGGGTCACCTCCACGAGATTGGTATGCTGCCCGTTGCCCCGCGCGTAAGGGGTCGGGTGCAGGGATGTCAGCACGTTAATGGAACCGGCAGTGTCGGTTCCGTTTTTGTCTGGCCGATACCAGGCACCCTGGGAGATGGCAGTCACGCCCGGCATGATCCGGTCTGTGACGCGCACCGGCATGCGGATCCGCCCGCGGTCGTTAAATACCTCCGCCAGATCCCCGTCTTTTAAGTTCCGGTCTGCGGCATCTGCCGGGTTCATCCACAGAGTCTGGGGATCCATTTTATGCATAGCCTGGTTGTTGTCGTGGATGCTGTGGCAGCGCCGTTTGGTATGCCAGCCGGTCAGCTGCAGCGGATACTTTTCTGCAAGAGGATCCTGTGGTCCCTCCACCGGTGGTACATACCGCGGGATGGCCGGCATGAATTCTTTAAACTCGGTCCGGTAAACCTTCTCAGAAAAAATCTCAATCTTTCCGCTCTTTGTCGGAAACGGATGCGTTTCCGGATTGCTGCATTTTTCTTTGAAAGCAGGCCGAATTGGCTGCTTCTGATAGCGAAACAGAGCCTGCTTCTTAAAAATCTCATAATCCGGCAGTTCCGTTTCCGTTTTTCTTAACTCTTCATATAAATATTCCAGCCACTCTGATGCGGTACGCCCGCAGGTAAACTGCTCTTTTAATCCCAGGCGGTCTGCCACCTCGGAAAGCCAGTCATACTCAAACCGCCCTTCGTAAAGCGGCTCCATCACCTTGTTGTTGAAGCCCAGAAAATCAGTGTACAGCCAGGGCATGGTGATATTCTCGCACTCGAACATGGAAATGCCCGGAAGCAGGATATCGGCGAACTTCGCACTGGCCGTCATGAACAGGTCACTGACCACAATAAACTCGCATTTACTCTCATCCCGCAGGATTTCTGCCGTGCGGTTGATGTCTCCGTGCTGGTTGATGAGGCAGTTGCCTGCCAGGTTGAGGATCATCTTGATATCGCTTTCCAGTGTGACCGGTTCTTCCGAGCCGTCAATCCACTGCACGCCGTCTAACTGGTTCATGGTGCGGCCATGCAGCACAGCATCCGTCCACAGATAAACCGGGATCTGGCGATTGTAATGATTCACCAGCTTCGGCCAGGACGGTAATTTGTGGTTTTTCCAGTCTGCGACTCCGCTGGCCCAGCCGCCGGAAATTCCAACATTTCCCGTCATGCAGGCAAGCAGAATGCCACCCCGGGTGCTCTGTTCTCCGTTGGCATTGCGCTGGGGGCCATAGCCCTGAATAAGTGCCGCGGGCTTTGCCTTGGCGTAACGCCTTGCCAGGCTGCGGATGGTGTCCGCCGGTACTCCGGTGATGCCTTCTGCCCATTCCGGTGTTTTGGATACGCCATCCTTCTCTCCATACAAATAGGAAAGATAGCATTCCGATGGATCCACGCCCTCCGGCATATGCGCCTTGTCAAAGCCGATACAGCAGCGGTCCAGAAATTCCTGATCCTGCAGCCCTTCCTCCACAATGACCCACGCCATGGCGTCCATGAGCGCACTGTCGGTAGCAGGACGGACCGGAATCCACTCCGCATCCAGACGCACTGCCGTGTCATTCCTTCTCGGATCGATGACAATGATGGAAATGCCCTTCTTTTTTGCGCGCAAAAGCACGTTCATGGTGACACTGTCAAACTTGGTTTCTTCCGGGTTGTGCCCCCAGAGGATAATCAGATTGCTGTTTAACCAGTCTTCCGGATCATGACCGGTCTGGTTCGTGCCATACATAATGTCCGTTGCCTGACGGATGCAGGCGGTGCTGTAGGAATTGTAATAATCCAGAAATCCGCCATCTAAATTCAGCAGGCGCTTAGCCATGTTGTTTCCGCGGTTTAAGGCACTGATGCCTGTTGCATAATTTACATAACGAGACCCAACACCGTAGGTATCGCGGATGCGGATCCATTCGGAAGCGATGGTATCCACCGCCTCCTCCCAGCTGATGCGCGTAAACTTTCCTTCGCCGCGCTTTCCCACCCGCTTCATGGGATAACGCAGACGGTCTTCGCCAAGAAAGGTCTTATGGTAATTCAGCCCCCGCACGCAGGCTGTGAGCGGAATCTCTTCCTCAGGTGCATCGCAGGGGTGCTCCGTGCTCAGATGATCGATTTTTCCGTCCTTCATATGCACGCAGATCACACAGCGTCCGCCGCAGTTATTGCGTCCGGTGGTCCGGATAACCGGTTCTTTCCATATACTCGCGTCTTCGGATATCACGCCTCCGGTCATGTTCTCTTTTTTCATAAAATTTCTTTTTGTCCTCATACATTTTTTCGTCGGCTTCTTTCAGCATCTCATCCAGAGCCATACATTCTGTTCTCCAGACCGAACCGCAGGAAATACTGACATGATGCTGTCTGGCATTCAGGCGAAGCTGGTTTATCAGGAATTCAAACTGCTGCTGCAGAATGTCTGGATAAATCACCACAAATTCATCCCCGCCGATCCGGTAGGTGCGCTCCGGGAAAACTGCCACAATCTGCTGGGCTGCCCGACGGATAAAGGAATCACCTGCTTCATGTCCCTGCTCATCGTTGATCTGCTTTAAGCCATTTAAATCAATATAAACCACTCCGATATTTTTAAAGCATCTGCCCCGAGATTTTTCCAGCAGGCGAATGTAATAGTTGCGGTTATACAGATTCGTCAGCAGATCGCGGTAGCTTAAATACTGAAGCTGTTCCTGGCGGTCCTTCATCTCCAGACGGTTCATGAGAAAGAACTGAATGGAAGAGAGGAGCTGAAAATCCCGGTAGTATTTCCGTGGATTGTCTACACCAAAAAATCCTATCACCATACCGTCTTTTTTAAATGGAACCGCGATCAGACTGTTGATATTCTGTGCTTTCAGAATATCATAGGTCTTGGCCTCCTTTTCCTTTTCACGGTCCAGATCAGATATATAAAACATACCGTGCTTCTGAAACTTATCAAGCCAGGATTGAACAACCTGAAGCGGTACCTGCTGAAGATTGTCAATTTCTTTTGTGATCCCGGGTGCGGCATGCTCATATGTATTGTGAACCAGCTGGTTCTCATAATCCACCTTAACGATATAGGACCGATCTCCCTCAAAATACTCCGTCACAATTTTCAGAAGGTTATTGATTGCCCGATCCATGTCTTCATGAGAAGAAAGCTCTGTCACGCAGCGGATCAGCACCGTACTGCGTTCCAGTTCCACCACCGCCTTCGAACGGCTTTTTGCAAGCTGTTGGGTGGTCCAGAGATTCCAGCCAAAATAACACCAGAGAAGCAGAAGCACAACCAGACTTTCATATTCCGGATTCCGATAGATACTCAGTGCCATAGCCAGGCTTATCACGCTCATGACCAGCAGCTGCGCAATTCTTCCTTTTCTTTTTTTCATCAACATTCTTCCTTTACTGAAACAGTCAGGATTTCTGACGCTGCATAAATCTATAATTTTATATTATCACATCCTGTCTGACTTTTCACGCAATACTATGTAAAATAAAAAAAGAAACCCTCTGCATCAAAAAGTTACCAGATGCAGAGGGTTTTATCCTGTTTCAGGTTTTGTCCCGAATTATGCTTCGATCATAATCTTGATGATCTCTTCGTTGGTTTCCTTCATGCCTTCTTTTCCAAGACGTCCGACATTGTGCAGGGTATTCTCAACACCCTTGGAAACGATGCCGTCTCCGCCGCGGAACTGCTGGCCGCGGATATACATGTTGTAGCCGAGGATGCCGGCATCGACTGCTGCCGCGATCTTAGCCGCGCAGGATGCCTTTGCGCCGTCACAGACAATACCGGAAACAATTGCCAGCGCATTGACTACCGTGTGCTCCACCTCTTTCAGGCCGCCGCCGCAAAGGTACGCGATTCCGGCACCTGCCCCGGCACCTGCTCCAACCGCTCCACAGTAAGCGGACAGACGGCCGATCGGGGTCTTTACGTGGATGGTTGTCAGATTGGACAGCGTCAGGGCGCGGTAGCGCATCTCATCGCTGACCCCCAGCTCTTTTGCATAAACAATGACCGGAACTGAGGTGGTGATACCCTGGTTGCCGCTTCCGGAGTTGATGACTACCGGCATCTCACAGCCATTCATGCGGGCATCGGAACCGGCTGCTGCCATGGCTTTTGCTCTCACGCGGACATCGTCTCCATCCATATCCAGAAGTACCTTGCCGATGTTTGCGCCGTAATCATTCTTCAGTCCTTCTTCCGCAATGGCCACATTGCAGGAAATCTGCTGATCCAGAAGTTCTTTGACATCGCTGATATCCACCGTTGTCGCAAAATCCCAGATATGTTCCATATCAAGCAGCGTGCGGTCGGTCAGGCCGTCTTCGCTGTCATCGGAAACAGCTTCACTGCGCAGAACCTTCCCGTTCTTTTCAACGAGAACAATGTTGGTATGGTAATTTGCGATACGCACCTTCGCGTAGTCCTCTCCATGATATACGGTTACGATAATATCGAACGTGCAGCCGCCTGCAAGATGTTCGATTTCAATCGGCACATCTTCCATAAACTGCTTCATCTGCTGAATCTGCTCCGGGCTAACCTGGGCAATGACTTCCAGCTGTTTGTCCGGATTTCCTGCCACAATACCCGCGGTCACTGCCGCATTGATGCCTTTTAAGTGACCGGTGTTCGGCACGATCACGGATTTTACATTCTTGATGATGCTGCCGCTGGCTTCCACCTTTACTTTGTCCGGCTGTTCTCCCAGTGTCTTTTTTGCAACTGCGCCTGCGTAGGCCAGCGCGATCGGCTCGGTACATCCCATAGCCGGAATCAGTTCTTCTTTCAGGATCTGGATGTATGCCTGATAACGCGGATCTGACTTTTCCATCTCATTATCACCTTTCTTTTGTCTTGTGGCCATTTCATACTGATCAGATATGAGGGCCATCCGGAATTCATCATTACGGCTTGCCTTGTTGATAAATTTACTGTAACATATAGTTACGTTAATGTAAAATTTAAAGATTTTATCATATTGTTTAAAATTTTTTAATGATGAAAGAAGGGATCTCCATGGAATTTCGCGAAATCAGCACCTTTCTCCAGGTAGCGCAGCACCAGAGTTTTTCCAAGGCCGCAAAGCAGCTCGGCTACTCTCAGGCCGCTGTCACCATTCAGATCAAACAGCTCGAAGGGGAGCTGGGCGTCCATCTGTTTGACCGCATTGGAAAACAGATCTCCCTGACCCACCAGGGACAGATCTTCTACCAGTACGCGGTTGCCATCCAGAAGGACTTAGAGCAGGCCCGGAGCGCAGTCTCCGATTCTTCCTCGTTAAACGGCAAGCTCTGTCTTGGCACCATCGAGTCCATCTGCGCCTCTATCTTTCCGGATCTGCTGTCCGAATATCACCGGCTCTACCCAGAGGTCACCATCAGCATTGTTACGGATTCACCGGATGTTCTGTTAAACCGGATAAACGAAAATGCCATTGATCTCGTGTATCTCTTAGACCGGCGCATCTATGACAACCGCTGGTGCAAAACCCTGGAGGAACCGGAAGAGAATATTTTTGTGGCTTCTCCGGATCATGAGCTGGCCAGGGCCAATCGGGAGCTGGAGCTTGACGAGGTGCTGCGTTTTCCATTTCTGCTCACAGAAAAAGATGCCAGCTACCGTCATATGTTAGAACAGTATCTGGCATCTACAGACCGTGTGATCCGGCCGTTTCTGGAAATCGGCAGTACCGAATTCATTATTCACATGCTTTTAAAAAATACGGGAATCTCGTTTCTGCCGGAATTTACCATCCGGCGGGAAATAGAGCAGAAACGGCTGACCGCGCTTAGGGTCCGCGGATTTCAGATGCAGACCTGGCGGCAGATTTTCTATCACAAAGATAAATGGGTCACAAAAGAAATGCAGGAATTCCTGCGTCTCGCACGGGAAATGAGCTGATTATTTCTGGCTCTCCTCGTAGCACTGGCGCACTGCCTGGGCCAGCTGGTCCGCGCAGGATGTATCTTTGTAGCCGCAGGTATTGCCGTGCAGGGTATTGTAGATCTGGTCTACGGTCATGCCGTCTACCAGCTTGCTGATGGCCTTTAAGTTGCCGTTGCAGCCTCTTGTAAATTCTACGTTTCTTACTACGTCGCCCTCCAGGTCAAAGGACAGGGATGTCGGGCACACGTCGTGTGGTTTTACAGTGTATCTCATAGTTCAACTCCTCCTCATTGTATACAGCATGCAACCTGGCCGCAGCTTCCGCAAGCAGCTCCGGCCAGGTTGCATCGTAATCAGTCGCTGTCCGGCAGCAGTTTGATCCGCACGATGATGCGGCGTACAAATCCGCCCTCCGGAACTTCAATATCTTCCTCATGGCTCTGTGCCGGGAACTCTCCGCCTTCTTCCAGTTCCAGCATCAGCCAGTTGTAGGCTGCCTCTCTGGCATCGTCCAGAGCATCCTCTAAATCCGGTCCGTCTCCCTCGCAGAGTTCCAGGTCCGGGAATACGATATGGAAACCATCGTCGTCTTTATGCGGTGTGATCACCGCAGGATAGGTAAATGTCATGATCCTGCCTCCTGTTTCTTTTCATTTCGTGAAGCAGTACCAGTATACGACATTTTTTTTCATATGTAAATGGAGTTATCATTAGTGTCTCGGTCGGTTTCCCATGGACTCACCTGCTTTTTGATCTGTACTTCCTTTGTACATTCTCTAGTCTGCCCGCTCTTTCCGGATTTATACGGCCACAGAATGCACTGGCCGTTTTCCTGTTCTCATTGTTACCTGGGCATCTGGAACTGGCGGAAGATGCCGCCCGACGGATTATGCTGAAATGTCATGGACTCCCCGGTTTCCGGATGCGTAAAGGTCAGTTCATACGCCGCCAGGGCCACATCCGCCCGGGGCGGGCGGGCGCTGCGTCCTGTACCGCCCCGGCGCCGTCCGCGAAGCGTAGTGCGGCCGGATTCCCGGTTCTTTTCTGCCATCTGTTCCCGCCCGCCGTTTTCTGCCGCACAGTCTGACATTGCCGCATCCCCTTTCCGGAAAGCGGGATTGTAGCGGTTATCCCCCCAGAGCGGCAGTCCATGACCAGACATCTGCACGCGGATCTGGTGATGCCGTCCCGTAAGAAGCTCAATTTCTGCCAGTGTCAGCTCCCCATAAGGTTCCACCGGCTTTGTCTCAAGCGGCCTGCAGATGAGTTCTGCGCGTTTTCCACCTTTTATCCCCATATCCACAATCCTGGAAGTGTTTTCCCTCTCGTCTTTCAACAGATAATCCACATGCTTTTCCACATTATCCACAGGTTTTCCACAGAGCACCGCGAGATATTTTTTATGCATTTTTCCCTCCGACACCTGTTTACTCAGCGCAGCTGCCGCGCTTTTCGTTTTAGCATACACCATCACGCCGCTGACTGGCTTATCCAGTCTGTGGATAACTCCCACATAAGGTTCCACTGGCTTTGTGGACAAGTTGTGATTATCCACCGCTCTCTTTGTGGATAAATAGCGTTTGATCTCACTGACCATATCCGCGTCAAAACCACGGCCGGACTGGGACTCCATCCCCACCGGTTTCCATACCACTAAAACTGCTTCGTCTTCATATAGTATATTCAGCATGCTGCTCTCCCTTTTTGGTATTTTTTGTCAAATAGTTTGATTTTCAAAGTTTTTCCGCAAAAGCCTTGCATTTTTCTCCCTGTCGCTGTATAGTATATAAAACAGTTAGACGTAGTTTTCAAAACTATATTGCTTTTTTCTAAAAAGGAGGAATTTTTATGACTCTGAAAATCAAAGATCCGGGCAGTGCCCTGACTCATTTTATTGCCATGATCCTGGCGCTTTGCGCCGCTTCCCCGCTCATCATCAAGGCAGCGCAGGAGCCCGGCCGCAGCCACGTGCTGGCTCTTACCATTTTTATTACCAGCATGGTGCTGCTCTACGCGGCCAGCACCGTCTACCATACGCTGGACATCTCACCGAAGATAAACCGCATGCTGCGCAAGGTGGACCACATGATGATTTTCATTCTGATTGCCGGGACCTACACTCCGGTCTGTATGCTGGTTCTGGGCGACCGCACCGGCTGGCTCCTTCTGGCGCTGGTATGGGGCATTGCCGCTGCAGGCATTCTCATAAACGCGCTGTGGATCACCTGCCCCAAATGGTTTTCTTCCCTGATTTACATTGCCATGGGCTGGGTCTGCGTGCTGGCCTTTGGAAAGATTATCGCAGCGCTTCCGCGCCAGGCCTTTGGATGGCTCCTGGCCGGCGGTATCATCTACACCGTTGGCGGCGTGATCTACGCCATGAAGCTGCCGATCTTCAACCAGAAACACCGCTACTTCGGCTCCCACGAGATTTTCCACCTGTTCGTGATGGGTGGAAGCCTCTGCCATTACATCATGATGTACGCGTTCGTTGCCTGAACAGTTGCCCGGCGGCCTTTTTACTGCGTTTCTGGCATCTGCTGTTTTTGAAACTGTCCGATCAGCGCCAGTTTTTCCTTCCGGCTTAACTGCTTGACCGCCCATTCCCGCCGCATGGCCTCCTGCTTCGTGCTGAAGGTTTCGTAATACTTCAACACCACGGGCCTGCGGTTTTTTGTGTATTTGGCGCCTTTTCCGGCATTGTGGGCCGCCACCCGCTCCTTCAGATGGTTTGTCCATCCGCAGTAGAGGGTTCCGTCCGCGCACTCCAGAATATAGGTGTAATTTTCTTCTGACATCGTTCTTCCCATCCTTTGCATTACGGTTATCATCGTACCATAAGAAATGCTCCCGCGCAACGCTATGTAGGCGGCGCCTGCTTCTTGCAAGTACAGCATGCGCCGCCCAGGTCTCCCTGATCTATGAAAAGCACCGGCCTGATGCAGTGACCAGCTATATCTTATACTACATCTTACGCAGTTTTGCCCGTTTTGTGCACGGTACCCTAAATTTCTTTTACCAGAATCAGGCAGTCCCCCGCACTGATGGTGCCTCCTGGCAGATCGTTCGCCGCCAGTATCGACGCCTCTGTCGTATGAAAACGCTTCGCCACATCCCACAGGCTGTCTCCGGGCTGTACAAGATAGCCGACAATGCCCGGCATGGCTTTCATTTTTTCTGTATCTGCCGGCTGAACCTGCGCCTGCAAAATTACCTGTTTTTTCTCCGGCTGCAGAACCAGTAAATCCAGGGTGATCACACCGCGCAGCTCCGCCTGTCCGCCTCCTGCCATGACCGCGGTCAGCTGCTCCAGTCCCGACTCCAGATACCAGATACTTTCCTCTGTGATGCCCGGAACCTCTGCATCATAATGGAAGGGCACCAGGCGGGTGGCCGCCTGCACCGGCCTTGCGTCATCGTCTGTCAGATACAGAAGCTTTACCTCCAGAACACCATCTACCACCAGCGCGTTCTCCCGGACCTCCGCCCCATCCAGCTTCACACTTCCGCTGCTGTGGCAGATTTGCAGCACCCTGGGGTCTGTTTCCATCTCCACATTCTCCGCAACCCTGCATTTTCCGAAATTGCGGGTCAGGATCCGGTCAAAGACCGCCTCGCCGGTGTCCAGCACAATTTCCCGGTTCGTGGCATACAGATCCTGCAAAAGCTCCAGCTGCTGTTCCTCATAAAGGCGTACATCCAGCTCAATGATCGCGTCGATGGAAAGCTCCCGCATCTCCCCATCGTAATCCGGCTTTTCCTCCAGGTCACGGTGGATCAGCTTCAGGCCGATGGCCGGAATCATCTCCGCAGCCGCACCCTGCATTTCCACTTCCCCTGAGAATGGAATGCTTTCCTCGACCCACTGAACCATGCCGCTCTCGCCGCCCTCATACAGGGCAAATACCATCAGGGTTCCCTCCAGATGGATCTGGCCGTCCAACGGCTTTGCCTGGCCCCCGGCAAGCTTCATTTCTGTCCACAGCATCCGCTCAATGGCCGGTTTGCTGCCGGGAAGCGTGATGTCCTGCTTTAAGCGGTAGGTATCTTTTCTGCGCAGGGCAATGGCCGCTGCCGGGATCTGCTCCCGTCTCACCTGGAGATGGATTTCCTCATCCACCCCGTTCACATCCACGGCTGCCGCCGTGTCATACAGGCTCTCTGCCTTTGCCTCCAGCGTTACAATCGCCTTGATTCCCAGCTTGCGGGAATGGATCATCTCCGTGTTCAGGTCATCCAGCTGCCAGGAAACACTGACATAATCCTTCTCATCCAGATCCGGCACATTGATGGTTTCCTCAAAGGGGATCGCCCCTCCCAGCGCCTGCAGGCCTCCCTCCTCCCTGCGGTAAAGCACATGAAAATCCAGCTTTCCCCGCACTGTGATCCGCTCCCGCTGCACCTTCACCGGCTCCAGCTGAATAAGGCCGGAATCCAGGATCACCTCGTCAATGTCACTCATGGTATCCGGAACAATAAAATCATCATCCAGGGTTACCTGCGCTTCCGTCTGGCTTTTCAGACGGTTTCTGTGCAGGTTCTGTTTTTCCAGTTCCAGCATAAAAAAGCACCCACCTTCCTTTCCATATCAGAAACCCTTTACAGAAAGTCTATGTGAATGCTTTTCGTTTTATGATACTGCCAGGCCGACACTCCGCGCGATCAGTCTTCTCCTGGGCTGTCTGCCATTTCCGCCTTCAGGCGCTCCAGTTCGGCCTCTAGCTCCCGGACGCGCTTCTCCATCTTTTCATAGTGTTCCATGGTCACCGCTTTTTTCCGGTTTTCAATGGGAACACCCGCTACCTTGACCGGCTGCGCCGGGATACCGACCGCCGTAGTGTCGTTGTCCAGCGGCTTTAAAAGTACTGCGTTGGCCGCGATCTGGCAGTTGTCTCCCACCTCAAAAGCGCCGAGAATCTTGGCGCCGCAGCCTACGGTGACATTGTTCCCCAGGGTAGGATGGCGCTTTCCTTTGTTCAGGCCGACGCCGCCCAGAGTCACACCCTGATAAATGGTGCAGTTATCCCCGACTACCGTAGTCTCACCAATCACCACGCCGCAGCCGTGGTCAATTAAAATGCCATGCCCCAGCTGTGCTCCGGGATGAATCTCGATCAGGGTGAAAAAGCGGGCGATCTGAGAAATCAGCCGCGCGATAAAAAACATATGGTGCTTATAAAACCAGTGGGCAAACCGGTGCCAAATCAGGGCATGCACGCCCTGGTAAAGAAGAAGTACTTCCAGGGCACTCCGTGCCGCCGGGTCACGTTCCTGTACTGCCTTTACATCCATCCAGATATCTTTCAAAATCATAATTCCAAGCCTCCGCAATACGTTAGGATTTTGGCTCTTATTTTATCATATGATGCAAAGGAAATACAAGTGCTGAGCAAATAATTCCTAGTATTTTACTGGAATATAATTGGTTCCTCCAGATATTCCGTTTTTATGACAATGTACGGGAATGATTTTTCCGTACCTGCCTGCTCCGCAGCCTCCGGTCCCAAAAGCTCCGTGTCCGCCACGATCGCGTTCTCTGTCAGGTAAAGCTCCCTCACAGAAATGCTGTATCCGCCGGTCTCCTGCTCCCCGTAACCCACGACTATGTAAAGATTCTGGTCATCGGTGTAGGTCAGCTTGAAGGGTGCCGCCTTTTTCTCTCCGATCACGTTCTTCAGTTCTTCCGGCAGATCTGCCTCCCCGACTACGGTAAATTCCAGGTCACGCACCTTTTTCAGGTCATCTTTCTCCACGCTGCAGGCCGTCAGAAACCGCACCACAAAGACCCAGGCTAGAAGAGCCAGGATTACCAGCACTTTCCCGCTTTTTTTCTTTCCCATAACAGCCTCCCCGAAAAAATTTGATAGTAATAACCTATTCTTCCAGGGCAGAATGTATGCCTGGACTTATGCCATTTCCTACTTCCGGTTTCCGGTCTTCACATCTACCTGGTTGCGCATCTTAAGCTTCTCACCAGCCAGATATTTCTCCAGGTTCTCCCCGGTAATCCGCACAATGCGCTCGAAGGTCTCCTGCAGATGGAACTTTCCGGCGCTGTGCGGGGTAATGATGGTGCGCGGCGCATCCCACAGCGGGTGGTCTGCCGGAAGCGGCTCCGGTTCCGTTACATCTAAGGCACAGCCTGCCAGGCTTACACCCTCACGCAGGACTTTATTTAAAGCGTCGCAGTCCACCGCATCGCCGCGGCCTGCATTGATGAGATAGCTACCCGGCTTCATGAGGCGCAGGCGGCGCTCATCCATGATATGATGGGTAGCCGGGGTGCTCGGCAGAATGAATACCGCGAAATCCACCTTCGGCAGAACCTCATCCAGCTGATCCATCGTGTAAAGCTCATCAATAAAGTCCGGCTTGTCTGCCACATGACGGCGGATGCCGATGACATGGCTGCCCAGCGCCTTCATGCGCTTTGCGTACTCGCTTCCGATATCACCAAGACCTGCTACCAGTGTGGTAGAATTCCAGATGGAGGTTACACTTCCCTCTTCCTTCCACTCATGGTTCATCTGATTCTTCATATATAAATCCATTTTGCGGCAGAGCATCATGGACATGGAAACCATATGCTCAGACACAGACAGGCCATACGCGCCGGTCGCACAGGTCAGAATGGTGTCCGGTCCGATAACACCCGGCTTGCAGTACTGGTCAGAACCAGCGGAGTTCAACTGCATCCACTCCAGATGGTCATTCTGTTTCACCAGCTCCGGGCTGATGTTTCCGAAAATGATATCGGCAGCTTTTACTTCCTCTGCAGTGGCAGTTTTGATGGTCGTATAGTGAAACTCACAGCCTGCGCCGATTTTTTCGATATAAGCCTTATGTGCGTCATGGAATGGCATAGCAACTAAGATGTTCTTCATTGGGGTGATCCTCCGTATTGAAATTTTTTCTTTTTCCATTTTAGACCATATGCAGCGAATGCACAAGAAAAAATCTATTGCTTGTTTCGTCAGGACGGGAATGGTAAAATAGAATGACAACGGAATGAAAAACATCATTAAGTATGGCATTGCCTGCTATAAGAAAGAATGTAACGTAAAGCTTGGATAACACAACGAAAGGAACTTTCATGAAACTTGTAATCGTAAGACACGCTGACCCGGACTACTCCATTGACTCCTTAACCCCGACCGGCTGGAAGGAGGCGGAACTGCTCTCCAACCGACTTGTGCGCATGCATGCGGATGCCTATTACGTATCTCCACTGGGCCGGGCAAACGATACCGCGTCCCTGACCTTAAAGAAGCTGGGGCGCACCGCCGAAACCTGTGAATGGCTCCGGGAATTTTCCCCGCGCATTGTAAAACCAGGCATGGACCGAAGCACCAGCATCTGGGACTGGCTTCCGGAAATCTGGACGAAGGAACCCCGCTATTATGATCCGGAGGAATGGTATCACACCAATGCCATGCGCTCCGTGAACGCGGAACTGGAATACAAATGGGTCACAAAGGAATTCGACCGGCTTCTGGCCTCCCACGGATATGAGCGGGAAGGCCTGTACTACCGGGCCGTCCGGCCAAACCGGGACACCATCGTGCTGTTCTGCCATTTCGGTGTGGAGTGCGTGCTCTTAAGCCACCTGATGCACGTTTCGCCGATGCCACTGTGGCATGGCCTGTGCGCGGCACCATCCTCCGTCACCACCATTTACACTGAGGAACGGAGACAAGGCATTGCCAGCTTCCGTGTCAGCGCGTTTGGGGATGTTTCCCACCTTTACGCAGCCGGGGAAGAACCTTCCTTTGCGGCACGATTCTGTGAAACCTGGGATAACGAAGAAGAGCGGCATGACTGAACACGCCGCTCTTTTTATGATTGCTGTTATGGTCCGAATATCTGACGGCTGCTCCTGCCCCTAGTCTTAGGAATTTTCCTCCCGGCTGCAGATTGCCACTCTGTGCTGATATTTCTCCCGCGTGGCCATGCCGCCGCGGATATGCCGCTCGGATTTGTTGATGTTCAACACAATCCTTGCCCGGGCCGCTAGCGCCGGATTTATGTATTCCAGACGATCAGCCACGTCCTTGTGCACGGTGGATTTGGAAATTCCAAACTGCTTTGCCGCCTGCCGCACCGTTGCATTGTGGTCTATGATGTAATTGGCAATGGCAACGGCCCGCTCTTCAATATAATCCTTCAAAGGAAAAACCCCTCAGAATTCTTTTTTACAATGTATGAAGAATTCTGAGGGGTTATACCGGTTATCCGATTTTACGCCATACTATATTCCAGCATTTCATATGCCACGCAGCAGCCTTCGCTGATTTCTGCCGGAAGCAGCGCCCGTGCCACGCATTTTTCTTCTGCGGACGGATCATCCACGCGCTGCAAATACGCGTAATCTCCGTCAATTCTTGCTACGGTGTACTCAACTCTCTCAAACATAGCTTTCTCCTTTCTCGTTACTGTTCACACGTTGTGCTCACTGTAACGCTTTCTCTCCTTTCATTTCCCGGCCAAACAGCCGGTTTAAAATCTGATCCAACAGCATGGTATACACTGCCGCTCCCACATTGGTTCCGATTCTAAGCGCAATCGCTCCGATCAGTCCAAATGCCCCGGACGCAATATAGAGCGCACCGAAGGTATTAAATACAGTCTGCCATGCATAACCGGCAGAATAACCAACACCGATTCCGCCTAAAATTCCCAGATATGGATGCAGGGACTCCGGCAACAGAAAATACAGTGCTGCAAAAACTGTACAGCCCAGAATATTGTACAAACCTCGGGTTTTCGCTCTCGGCTCCATGTCTCCGGAAAATGGCAGGCACACGGACATGCAGGCAATTCCGGCCCACATGGCTCTTGGGAGTCCAAGAAGATTCATGATGAGAAGGGCCGTAGAGACTGTTAATGTCATGCGGATGTACCACCAGTTTCTTGCAGAACGAAAATGGAATTCCCGGAACAGATCCAGAAAGCTCCTGCGGTATGGGCGCAGTCTCTGATTTTTGTAAAATACGGCCATGCAGATGACCATTCCCAAAAGCAATCCCAATACACGTTTTTCGTAATCGGCGCCGCTGACGTCGTAGCCCTTCAGCAGCAGATAGCTCAGAACAAATGTGGAGTGATTCGACATGATCACATTGTGGCAGCCCAGTACCATCAGAATCATGATGAAGGCACAGTTTGCAAAAAACGCGTATCCCGGCGCCAGCATATTGGAAACGCGCGGGCCTGCAATCAGCACGCCAAAGATGAAGCCGATGCAGATGAGGCCGTGGGAGGTGCGAATTCCAAAGTCTGCCTGGCGCAGAACCAGAAGTGCCAGAAGCACCACCACACCTGCTATACTGTTGGCAGAGCCAAACAGCAGACTGAACGCGGTGACCACCGCAAAACAGAACGCGACCACAAAGTAGACCTTTATATTATAAATGAAGATATGCCGTTTCTTTTCTTCTTTATCAGTTGTCCGCCGGATCAGGTTTTTGGAGCCTGCGGAGCTTAACTGTAATTCCTGGTAAAATGTCATAACATCCCTGCCTTTTCTTTGATTATCAGTGAATAACTATATCGTGTACAGAAAAGAATGTCAAACATTTTTGCCATATAGCCGCTTCCGTCGGCCCGGCAGAACAGTTGACATCGTCTTTTTCCTTCTTTATAATCGACTCATACGAAGAAACAGGAGGCTGTTATGGCAAAGAAAAACGCACGCAATACCCGCGGAAAAATTGTAAGTGCCGCATGGAAGCTGTTCTATGAACAGGGTTATGAGGATACCACCGTGGAAGAAATCATTGATCTGTCCGGAACTTCCAAAGGCTCTTTTTACCACTATTTTGACGGCAAGGACGCGCTTCTTTCCACCTTAAGCTCCCTGTTTGATGAAAAATATGAAGAGCTGATGCCGCAGCTGACACCGGAAATGAGTGCCATGGACCAGCTTCTCTTTTTAAACCAGGAACTGTTCCGCATGATTGAAAACAGCATTTCCCTGGATCTTCTGGCAAGGCTTTACTCCACGCAGCTTACCACCAGCGGAGAAAAACATTTGCTGGATCATAACCGGATCTACTATAAGCTTCTTCGAAAGATTATCGCAAAAGGGCAGACTGACGGTGAACTCAGCATCCGTTCCAATGTCAATGAGATGGTGAAGCTTTATGCTTTGTGTGAACGTGCCCTGCTCTATGACTGGTGCCTCTGTTCCGGAGAATACTCTCTGGTAGAATATGCCTGGAAGGTGATGCCCGGATTCTTAAGCAGCTTTCAGCCCTGACCGGCTGGAAGCTGTTTTTCATACCAGAAAACCAGAGTCAGATATGCCGACAGATACATCTTTGAGGAGCGTTTTTGACGCACAGAACCTTCGTCTCTAAAAAATATATTTTTTGTATCTATTTTATTTTCTTTTATCGTCTAATTGTTTTTCCTTATAAAATATAGCTTTTAACTGTTATTTCAATTAAATCGTACAGTATTCGTTCTATACTTTATTCTGTATTGTAGTCTATTTTGATCCATGCTATAATCGACCACATCATACAGCTGGTGCTGAAAACCAGCATGGGAATGAGGAGGAAAAATCTATGCTATCAGGACAGATTGGAATCCTGACAGCCATTGTCATCTATCTGGCAGCAATGGTTTACGTGGGATTCTATTTCAGCAAACAGGGCAGCGGCAATTCCGCTGACGATTTCTACTTAGGCGGCCGGAAACTTGGACCGCTTGTAACCGCCATGAGCGCGGAGGCATCCGATATGAGCAGCTGGCTCTTAATGGGACTGCCGGGCGTGGCTTACCTCTCCGGTATCGCTGACGCAGGCTGGACCGCCATCGGTCTTGGCGTCGGTACCTACTTAAACTGGCTGATTGTAGCCCAGCGGCTGCGCCGTTACTCCGTAGTCTGCAATGCTATCACCATTCCGGATTTCTTTTCCAGAAGATTTCACGATGAAAAGAACATCCTGATGTGTATCGCGGCTATCGTGATTCTGATTTTCTTTATCCCATACACCGCTTCCGGTTTTAAAGCTATCGGAACTCTGTTCTCCAGCCTGTTCGGCGTTGATTATCATATGGCTATGATCGTGGGTGCCATTGTTATTATAGGTTACACCGTTATGGGCGGATTTCTGGCGGTCTCCACCACCGACCTGATCCAGAGTATCGTCATGACAATTTCCCTGATCGTGATCGTATTCTACGGCATCCATATGGCTGGCGGCTGGGACGAGGTAGTAAACAACGCAACCTCTCTGGCAGGATACCTCTCCATGACGCACATTCATGACCGTGCGACCGGTGATGCAGCACCTTACAGTCTCTTAACCATTGTATCCACCACCGCGTGGGGCCTTGGATATTTTGGCATGCCGCATATCCTGCTCCGTTTCATGGCAATCGAGGATGAGAAAAAGCTGACCCTTTCCCGCCGCATTGCTACCGTATGGGTGCTGATTTCCATGTGCGTGGCTATCTTAATCGGCATCATTGGTTACGCTGCTTCCGTGGCTGGCGCAATTCCGCTCTTTACCCAGAGTTCTGAATCTGAAACCGTCATCATTCAGTTTGCTCATTTGTTAGGACAGCACAATTTCCTGCTTTCCCTGATTGCAGGCGTGGTTCTGGCCGGTATCCTGGCATGCACCATGTCCACCGCAGACTCCCAGCTGTTAACCGCAGCTTCCGGTGTTTCCCAGAACCTGCTGCAGGACTTCTTAAAGATTAAAATGAGCACCGCTGCCTCCATGATGGCAGCCCGCCTGACCGTAGTCGGCATTGCCATCGTTGCTATCTTCCTGGCATGGAACCCGGACAGCTCCGTATTCTATATCGTATCCTTCGCATGGGCTGGTTTCGGTGCAGCATTTGGCCCGCTGGTACTTTTCTCCCTGTTCTGGAAGCGCACCAATCTTCAGGGTGCCATTGCCGGAATGGTGGCCGGCGGCGTGATGGTATTCGTATGGAAGTATCTGGTACGCCCAATGGGCGGCACCTGGAATATCTACGAACTGCTTCCGGCATTCGTAGTATCCGCACTGGCTATCGTAATCGTATCCCTGGCAACCAAGGCTCCGTCAGAGGAGATCTGCAGAGAATTTGATTCTGTGGGGAAATAAAAATTTGAATTACAAAACTCAATAAAGGTCCGAAGTTCCGGGGCGGAGCCAATATAGTAGGAAGTGAATGAGCCCGTCTCCCGGTATTTTCCGCATATCTGATTGTTTGCATCTTAAGCACACACGTCCGAATGTGGCGGATGTTAATCCGACACAGGCGAACGCGTGTTAGCGAGAGCAAGCAAACAACGATATGTGAAAAATACCGGGAGGCGGGCTCTTTCACTTCCGGACCTTTAGTAGACCCGTCCCTATATTGCTATTTTAAAATAATCCTCCCAGACTAAACACTCCAATTGCTGCCATAAGTACATTGACAACTACATTGCCTACAGAGAGCAGGAACAGCGTATAGAACATTTTGTTCATTTCTTCTGTGCTCGTTTCTCTTGCTGCGGAATAGGAGGACATAATGATCGCGCCTCCAGTGGAAAGCGGGCTGATGGCGGCCGCAAAGGATGTTGCGGTGATGGCTGCGATCAATTCTACATAATTGACACCAGCAAAGCGCTGGCAGATTTCTGCGGAAATCGGGTACAGGGTTGGCATGACAACTGCAGTTGTGGAACTCACCCAAGACAGGATTCCGGAAGTTGCTGCCATAATCGGGGTTGCGGTATGCTCTGTCATGAAAGAAGCCAGCGTATCAGAAATCAGGTCAATGCCGCCCAGCAGGCTGATCATGTTAACCAGAACACCGACGCCGCAGATCATGAGCAGGGTTCCCCATGGGATGCTCTTAATTGCTTTCTTCTCATCCGCGCAGCCAAGCAGGATCAGCACCGCTGCCATCACGAAAGCAAAAAGTCCGGTATCCAGCTTAAAACCGATGCAGCAGATAACCATGATCACAATTGCTGCCATAGTGATGCGCTGTTTTCCATTGAACTTCGCAATTTCAGAAAGCTTCATCGGATTATCTGCTTTTACTTTGTATCCTTTATACAGAACATATACAATCAGCGTAAACACAAATCCGGATAACAACGTGCTAATAAACAGATGCAGGGAAAATCCGGTATAGCCCAGCGGTTCCGAAAGTTCTTTTGCAAGGATTCCCGTCAGGGAAAGAGGGGACGCACAACCAGCGTTGGCTCCGAGCTTTGCGTACAGTGCCGTCGCCATAGGATTGATGTCAAATTCCAGCGCCAGATACACGGCAAAGGTCGTCATTAAAATGCCTGCTGCAATGTGTCCTGGACCAATCGCAGAAATAAACGCAGACAGGAAAAACATCAAAACTGGAATCAGATACGTCCGTTTTCCCACCAGTGCCACAATCTTCTTTGAGAAAAGATCCAGCGTTCCATTCTGGGATGCCATTCCAAATAAAAAGGTGACTCCTACCAGCGTAACAAACATGGAACTGGAAAATCCTTTTGCCACATCACTCGCCTTTAACAGGCGTATGCTGTCCCCGGATTTAATCTGCAGTTCCACCGCCATTCCCAAAAGCGCAAGCAAAAACGCCGCGCCAATGGAAAAGAATCCGATATTAATCTTTTTTACAAATCCAATCGCAATCACCACAACCAGTACCATCAATGAAATCTGCGGTAATATTGTTCTTACCATCTCCATGAAAACGTCCCCCTTATCTTCTGATCTGTGCCGTTCCTTCCATTAAAAGGTTAGCAGTCCGAAATCCAAATGTATCTTCAATGACCGGTGTTTTTTCTTCCATCTGATAATCCACACCGCACTCCAGAACACCGCTGGCATGCCCGATCCGGATAAACTGTGTGTCCGCATCCGGATTTAACACCTGCTGTACAATGCTGCCCGGAACCACGGCTGCTGCCGCCGTACACATGGCACCAGTCATGGCATAGCTCGGATGTGTTTTCTGCATGGACATCATCCGGGAAAGCAGATCAATTTCTTCTTTCTTTATAACTCTGCCATCTGCAGTTTCATAAGTATCCGGTTCCGCCACAAACGTCATCTTTGGAATTCCCGGTGTCTCCCATGCGGATTTTTTGTAATCATCTGTCAGCCCTAATTTTACTGCTGCCAGTCCTCTAACAGTTTCCAACAGTTCCAGCTTCTCAGAATCCGCATTTAACTCATTTGGTGTTTCTTTTCCGGTCAGTCCAAGGTCAGATGCCTTCACAAAGACCAGGGGATTCGCTGCATCCACAATGGAAATCTGCACTTCACCATATTGCGGAACCTCGACCGTATCCACAGCGTTTCCAGTAGGCAACAAACCTTTCCCCAATGTGCCAGCCGGATTTATGAATTTCAGGCGGATTGGTGACGCACTTCCCGGGACACCGGCAATCTGAAACTCACCGCAGTAATCCACCTTACCATTGCTGGTCGTCACGTCTGCAGCAATGATCTTATCCGTATTCGTGTTATAAATACGGACTGTTGTAACTCCGTCTTCCGCCTTTACCAGCCCCTTTTCAATCGCAAAAGGACCTACACCGGAAGAAATGTTTCCGCAATTTCCCTTGTAGCTCACAATCGGCTTGTCTACGGATACCTGGGCAAAGGTATAATCCACATCTGCGTCTTCTCTCTGGGAAAGCTTCACAATGGCTACCTTACTGGTCACCGACTGGGAGCCTCCGAGCCCGTCAATCTGCTTTGCGTCTGGGCTTCCCATCATCCGGAGCAAAATGGAATCCCACTCTTTATGATCCGTTGGGAGATCGGATTCCAGTATGTAAACCCCCTTACTTGTACCTCCCCGCATGATTGTAACAGGAAGCTTGAATACCTGTTCTGTCTGATTCTGCATTTTTTATTCCTCCATCACTGAACTAAGTGTGAAGGCGGCTGGCCATGCCGCCGGTTTTATTTACAAGGAAACATCCATGACGTTTCTGATGATTTACCGGTACCGTTTTCATGGTTTTATCATAGCATGGGCTTTGATGCAATTCAAATTCATTGTTTTCATTTAAACTATTCCTGTAGTCTATAGTTTGTGATATACTAATGACATCAAATTTTTTGTTATTCTTCATGCGCAGCGCAAATGTTTTTCATCATGGGGGATTTTATGGATTTTAAAGACTTGTCCTATGTTCTGGCGATCGCCAGATATCAGAATATTACAAAGGCCGCAAACTCTCTTTACGTCACACAGCCCACACTCACCAAGTTTCTACAGAACCTGGAGGCTGAACTCGGGCAGAAGCTGTTCCGGAAGCTGGGCCACCGCTTCGTTCTGACCTATGCCGGAGAGCGCTATGTTGCCAAAGCCACAGAAATCCTGAACCTGAAAAAGGAAATGGATCAGGAATTAAATGATATTATCAAAAACAACTACGGCTCGCTGAAAATTGCATTTCCGACAATGCGGGGAACTTACATGCTTCCTTGTACCCTGCCGATTTTCAACTCCCTGTATCCCAATGTGCATCTGGACATTCTGGAGTCTCACTCCAGTCAGTTAGAGGGTATGCTCTTAAATGGAGACGCAGATCTTGCCTTCTTCAATCTGCCGGTAAAGAGTCCGGATATTGATTATGAGATTATCTGTCATGAGGAACTGCTGCTGATTCTGCCCGCCCACCATACACTGGTTAACCTTGGTATCAAAAAACAAGAATGCAAGTATCCCTGGATGGATTTAAGACATCTGAAAGACGAACCTTTTCTCTTTCAGATTCCCGGACAGAGAACCCAGCAGACTGTGGACCTACTCTTCAAAGCCTGTGGCATCACACCCATTGTGAAGCTGCAGACCAGCAACATTGCCGCAAAAGTACAGCTGGTTGCCAAAGGATATGGCTGCGGCTTTGTGACAGAAACGCACCTGAAACACATCCAGCCACCGCCGGATATTGCCTGCTTTTCTGTTGGATCTGGTACTTGCACAACCGTAGATTTTGTAGCAGCCTACCGGCGCGGAAGCTATCTGCCCTATCATGCACAGGAGTATATTAAGATTGTGAAGGATTTTACGTGAGGTCTTTTGGTTATTTCATATATGTTTTTCTTTTGCAATCTATCGTGAAATACGGCAGTTTTAATTTCTCCAGCAACTGGATGGATGCCGTATTTTCTTTTGCCACCCGGGCGCATACCGGGCAGGCAAGTTCTTCTTTGGCATAATTTAAAATGGCACGGCAGGCTTCTTCTGCATAACCTTGGCGGCGGTAGGGGCGAAAGATGTGGTAACCGAGTTCCAGATATTCTGCAGATTCTTCTGTTGGTATTGTTTTGTTGCTGAATTCACCATGCTCTGATTCTTCCAGATTCGTCACCCCGGCTTTTCCCACGATCACATCATCTGCTTTCCGCACCACCGCCCAGATTCCGTACTCATAGAAGCGGTACTGACTTTTGATGTAGGATTCCAGTTTGTCTTTGTCATAAAAAACCCGGTCTGCAGTGCGCTCTTCTTCTGTGTACCAGACATCTGGTTCTTCTGGCATCTGCGCGATGTCATCCAGAGTAAATTCCCGGATGATCAGACGGTCGGTCTCGGCAATGATCCATGGGAGGCCGATGTGACGGCGCACGATGCGCTCTAAGTATCCTGGGCAAATGGCATCCGGGGCAGCGAGATACCCGGCGTCCCAGAGAGTTTCCTGTTCCGGATTTTCGGTATATAACGCAACAAAAACTCTCCCCACTGCTTTCGCAGCAAGGAGAGCCTCTCGTTCGTCAGAAACCACCACCGGATATGCGTTATTTTCTACCCAAACTGTATAGTTCTGAACCATATATTCTTTTCCTCTGAATTAGCACTTCTCCGGCTCGTCGTATTCTTCGCCGAAGGTATCTACGGTCATGCTCTTGATTTTCTGCTCTTTGAGCGGTCTGTCGCTGTAGTCGGTGCGGGTCTCGGCAATCTTGTTTACTACGTCCATACCGTCAACAACCATACCGAATGCTGCGTATGCGCCGTCTAAGTGCGGAGCGTCTTTGTGCATGATGAAGAACTGGGAACCTGCGGAGTTTGGCATCATGGAACGTGCCATGGAAAGAACGCCTGCGGTGTGCTTTAAGTCGTTCTGGAAACCGTTCTGGCTGAACTCACCCTTGATGGAGTAGCCCGGGCCGCCCATGCCGTTGCCGTTCGGGCATCCGCCCTGGATCATGAAGCCTTTGATGACTCTGTGGAAAATAAGGCCGTCATAGTAGCCCTTCTTTGCCAGGCTGATAAAGTTCTTTACCGTGTTCGGAGCAACCTCCGGATATAATTCTGCGCGGATCACGCCGCCGTCTTCCATGGTAATGGTAATCTCTGGATTTTTCATGGATCAAATCTCCCTTCGTGTGGTGCGTCTCGTATTACAACTCAAACGCTAAGATGAAAAACATTATATCATACATTCCCCTGATACGCAAACATCCAAGTCATGCAGCATCTCAAAACAAGCAGCAAAAAGCTGCTCCGACTCATGCACACACAAGCCAGAAGCAGCTTTTCAAAACTCATTTTTATTTTCTAATCTGCTAAGTGCAGCATCTCAATCAGGAAGATCCAGGTCAGTCCGTAGTAAGACACAACGGCTACCAGGTCGTTCACGGTCGTAATGAGCGGACCAGACGCAACCGCCGGGTCTACGCCAAACTTTTTAAACATGATCGGGATCACCGTACCGGAAATACTGGAAATGATCATTGCAAGAAGCAATGCCGCTCCAATGCAGGCAGATACGGAAAAACCGAAAAACGGGGTCATGCCCTTTGCAAAAACAACGTACGCGCCGATACATATAAAGGAAAGAATTCCAAGGATCATACCATTGCACATACCAACTCTTGCCTCTTTGAATACCAGGCCGAGCTTCTGCTTGCCGTCCAGGTTCTCGTCCATCAGCACACGGATGGTAACTGCCAGAGACTGGGTACCAACGTTTCCGGCCATGTCCAGGATCAGGGACTGGAAGCAGATGACAATGGTAAGCTGGGCCACCACGCCCTCAAACAGTCCTACCACACTGGAAACCACCAGGCCAAGGCCCAACAGGATGATCAGCCACGGCAGACGCTTATGCACACTCTGGCGGATCGGCTCGTTTAATTCCTCCTCAGAAGCAAGACCTGCTAACTTTGCGTAATCATCGCCCATCTCATCATCTACAACCTGGATGATATCCTGGGATGTGATGACACCGATGATCTTGTTGTTCTCATCCAGTACCGGAATGGAATCCTCGGAATAATCCTTCATCCGCTCGATACAGTCTTCAATCATCTCACGGGCGTACACATACGGGTAAGACTCCATGATGATGTCATCCAGCTTGCTGCCCTCCCGGGCAATAATGAGGTCTTTTAAATCAATGGCACCACAGAAGGTGTGGTTGTCATCGGTTACATACAGCGTGGAGATGTTGTCATTCTCCGCCGCCTGGTCGATCAGTTCCCGCATGGCTTCGCGGATGCTGATACCGGCTTTGATTTCAATAAAGTTCATGCTCATGCGGCTTCCGATCTCATCTTCATCGAAAGACTCCAGCATGGCAATGTCGCGCTTGGACTCGTTGTCAATGAGGTCGATGAGCATGTTGCGCTCCGGCTTGGCCAGACGCTTTAACAGCGCTGCCGCCTGATCAACCTCCATACAGGAAAGAACTTCAACCTTCTTTCTTGCGTTCAGTTCCTCAAAATAAATCTCTGCGTTATCCAGATATTCAAAAATATCGGAAAGCTGCTCTGCATCTAAGATGCGGTACAGCCGCTCTCTCTCATCTCTTGTCAGCACCTCGAAGGAGGATGCGATATCGTTCTCATGGTAGTCGGAAATGCGATCCTTTAACACCCGCGGGGATACATTGCTCCGCATGATCTGCTCCAGTTCCGTCTGGTAGTCACGAACCTGAACTGCGGTATCTTTTCCGTCGTTCTCTCTCATCTTTTCCATGTCTGCCCCTTTCTCTGCCTGAGTTCCGGTTTTCACCTTCTGCCCGGCAGTTTGCTCTCACGGCTGTCACCCGTGGACAGGGCATTTTTGATCTGCGCAAACCTGCTGCCTGCAGTTTTTGCTTTCTTCCCAGTCTTTACAGATTCTTAACGCACAGCACAGCATATCAGCTGACCAGAATCTCAAAAGCAAAATCTATGCAGCAAAACATCTGCCTGAAACTGTCTTTTCCGTTTCCGCAAATAAAAAATGCCATCACCAGTTTCACTGTAAACGGGCAATGGCAGACACACAGAGAAATAACACTGCAATCCTGACAACACAGAAACCACAGCAAATCAGCCTGATCCGGATGCCAGCCGCTCCGGCATCACCAATCAGACATTCTTTCTATTTCCTGATTCTATCGTGTGAGATGACAGACAGCGGATTCAGACAGGCTGCCGGTCTTCTTCTCTCTTCCATTGCCGCTCATTCGCTTATAACTGTCCGCGACGTCCATCATCTCACCTCCTTATATATGCACGATCAATAATTTCCTCTACAACTATACTACACGGATTTTTTATCGTCAACCACCCAATTTCTTCAACTGATAAATTTTTCACCACTTTTACTTCTATTTTTCACAGAATTTGCTTTTCTGGCAAACAAAAACCCCAGAGATTCACACCTCTGAGGTTTTCACTTACGACACTCCTTTTACGGTCCAGTTGTAGGTCTCCCACGCCTGGTTCAAATTCACTACCGCAGTCTCCCTTGCATCCAGCGCGCTGTAGTAATCCGCCACGCCCTGCAGGTAATCGCTCTGGCTTAACATCCCGGCCTGCTGCTTTTTCTGCAGAGAGAAATAGAGGATGGACGCGCTCTGATAAGCGTCCTCGGCTCCCTCATACTGGAGCTTTGTGGCCTTTAACTGCTCGTAGAGGCTCTGCATCTGGGAACGCACTGTTCCCTCAGCCTGGGTTTCCTGGTCAGATTTCACAGATATTTCTGTTGCCGTTCCCGCGCTCTGGTGACGGGCATTCTGCACACTGGCGCTGTTGCCGACTGCCTGTTCCACATCCGCATTGAAATCGACTGCATCAATGGCGGCAAGATCCGGAAGCGGTACGCTTCCAATGCTGATGTCCGCGCTGCTATCCAGTCCCAATGCAGAAAGCAGATTGAAGCGGGCATTCGATGCCTGCTGCCGGTAAGATTCATACCGGTTCTTTGCGCTGTTCATGGTGTCGGCTGCCGCCATCACATCGGCTGCCGTGGCCATGCCCGCGCTCTGCTTTTTCAGGGTCGCCTGATAGCTGCTCTGGGCCGCCTGGTAGTTTTTCTCCTCGGCCTGGGCCTTGGTTGTCATCTGATTATAAGTGCGCATGAGGCTCTGGGCTGTCAGCACATAGCCGTCGATCGTCTTCTGGCGGCTGGTGGTCTGGGTTTTGGATTCCTGGGCTTCCAGCTGTTTGGTAATCTGGGAAATGGACATGTTCAGCATGGACGCATTCATTTTATAGGTTGCTTTTGTCTCCGGTTCATCCTCATACTTTTCCTGCATGAACTTCATGTAGTCCCGCTCGTCCTCCAGCGTTTTCAACATATTCTCGAAGGTTTCCTTATTGCTGGTGTAATTATCCAGGGCATTTTTTAGGTTACGGTTATTCTGCACCAGCTGTTCCAGATTGTCATACTCCACAGAGGTTACGGATGCGGCCGCCTCCGTTGTTTCCGCCATCACCGGAAACGCAGCGGACGGCAGCGCCAGCGCACCTGCCGCAAGAGAAAGGATCAATGCTGCTCTGGCACAGGCTGAACCGAATGTGTCCATGCCATGCCATGCTTTTTTTTGCAAACTCCGCAGGCACATACGCTTCTGCGGCACTTTCCTGTTTGCCTGTTTCTTCATCGCAACGCACTCCTTTCCTTACTCTGCGGATGCCAGTCCGTTCACGGCCCAGTCATAGTCATTCATGGCCTGTAACAGGGACAGCTTCTGGGTCTGGGCAGTCACCTGGGCGGTGGTATAAGAAGCCTTCTGGTTCTCGTAGGTATTCTTTGTAATCGTTCCCGCTGCCAGCTTCGCATCGGCAGACTTCATGGAAAACTCCTCCAGAGCCAGGGCAGACCGGGCCTGCTCGTAGTTTGACTGGGCCAGAAGCAGGGAATCATAGGCAGATTTCACACTGTTGGAGATGGTCTCCTTCTGATTCTTCTCTGTCTCGGTCAGTTTTTTCTTTACGGTATCTGTTCTGGCATTGGTGAGCTGCTTCTGGATCAGGCGGTAAGCATAGCTGTTTTCCAGAGCGGTCTGGATATCCGCGTTCACATCAATGGCCGCAATCTTACTCTGATCCGGCTCCGGAAGCTCCGCAATCTCCACATCAGCCCCATAGCTCCAGCCCAGCATCAGACACAGGCTCTCCTTCGTGGAAGCAAGATTGCTCTCTGCCGTCACCAGCGCTGCCTCCGCGTTGGACACAGACTCCTTTGCGCTCAAAACCTTAGACTGGGTGGACATGCCTGCCGCCAGACGGTTCTGCTCCGACTGATAGGAATTTTTCGCCTGTTCAATGCGAGCCTTCTGACTGTCCAGGTTATAATACTGGGTCCAGTAAGTAATCATGAGGCCCTGGGCCTGCTTCGCCAGTCTTGCCTCGGCCTGGTCATACTGAATACGCTTGGTGGCCTGGTCATCGGTGTTTTCATCGCCCTGCTCCATCAGGTTTTTCGCCTGCTGCTCATTGTGCAGCGCTGCAGCCACGCCGCTTCCGTAGTTGGCGTCATCCGAATCCGGGTAATTGATGTTGGAATAGATTTCATTGGCCTTGTCGTAATACTCCTGGGCTACATCGTCCCGGTTCTTGGTCAGGTAATCTTTATAGCTGATCTCATTCTGGATCACGGTCGGATTGTACTCATGAACCAGATCTGAAATTTCATCAAACTCCAGCTTATTATCGCGGAGTGTCGCCCATTTTTCTGCTGAATAGGCAAATTCCGGGCTTCTCTGGGCAAATGCCTGAAATGGCATTGCCGTAATGGCGCCGGCGGCAAGCACTGCGCCTGCCAGCCGTTTTGCACGTTTCCGGATCATTTTTCATCTCCTCCTTAAATATCCAGAACCTTCAATTCCTTCCTGCCATTCATCAGCGCGTAATAAACCGGCAGGATAAACAGCGCTACCAGCACACCGACACTCAGTCCTCCGATATTTACCACCGCAAGGCCCTGCGTGGTGGAACCGCTGCTTCCGAAGGCCATCGCCATCGGCAGCATGGAAAGAATGGTGGTCAAACTTGTCATCATGATCGGACGCATACGGGTAGCACCGGCCTCGATCAGAGCTTTCTTTAATGGCATCTCCATGCGGTACTGGTTCACCGTATCCACATACAAAATACCGTTGTTAACGACCGTACCAACCAGGATCAAGAATCCCAGGATGGAGGTCATGGACATGCTGACTCCGGTCAGTTTCAAAAGTCCGAAGGAGCCCACCAGGCTGAATGGGATGGTGGTCATAACCATGAAGGAGAACTTCGGGGACTCGAACTGCGCGGACATAACCACAAAGATCAGGAATACCGCTACCGCGATCGCATTGTACAGTCCAGAGAACTCCTCCTGCATCATACGGTCTCTGGAGTTGGTGCCGCGGGTAATGGTTCCGGTCAGGTTCGGGCTGATGACTTCGTTATCAATCTGTGTCTTCACAGCCGCGCTGGAACTGCTGTCTGCATAGTCTGCGGAAATGGTGATCTGGTAGGACTTATCCTCCTTCTCAATGGAAGACGGGCTGTCCTTATAGTAGATCTCTGCCACATCCGACAAAGCCACATAGCCGCCGGACGGTTTCTTTAAGATGATGCGCTCCAGCTGCGGTACAGTCTTGTACTGGTCCTCCGGATACTCTGCCTTGACGCTGATCTCCTGACCATCCACTTTTAAGGTCGTAACTTCTTCACCATCTAACATCTGTTTTACCATGGTTCCGATCTGGGCTGCGGTCAGTCCTTCTGCGGAAGCAGCAACCGGGTCCACCTTAACGGCAACAACCGGCGCGGTGTTCTCAATGCTGGAATGAACGTTCTTCACATCATCCCGGGCAATCAGCTCGTTTACGATCTCGTTGCTGACCTCCTGCAATTCATCGTACTGGGTTCCCTTTAAGATGGCCTCGTATCCACGGCTCCGGCCCATCATGCTCATGGAGGTGGATGCCTCTACCGTGACAGTACAGTTTTCCAGATCCGCCATCTCGTTCTCCCACTGGCTTACCACCTCATCGGTGGACATCTTCCGGTCGTCCTTTAAGTAAGCGGTAATGGTTCCCTCATCGTTGTTGTAACGCAGCATGTAGGATTCCACATCCTCATGGGCTGCCACAATAGACTCTGCCTCAGACAAAATCGCATCGGCCTGCTCCGTGATCAGGCCCGGGCGGGTCTCGATGGTAACGCTGACGGTACCGGTATCATCGGCGGTCATTAACTCCGTCTGCATGCCGCTTGCCAGGAACACCGTTGCCACGATGATGCCAACGGATGCCAGCATGACGATGGCTTTGTGTTTCAGCAGAGTCGGCATGATCTTCCGGTAGCCGTTCTGTAAGAAGGTCAGCGGACGGGTTGCCGGTGCGGAGGTCCGCTCCTTCGGCTTATACATCATGTAGCACAGCGGTACGATGGCGATCGCGGAAAGCAGGGACGCGCACATACAGAAGACGATGGTGTAGCCCATGGCCCCGAACATCTGGCCGCTCATACCGTTTAAGAATACCAGCGGAATGAATACAACGCAGGTGGTAACCGTAGAACCGACAATGGAAGCCACCACAATGTTGGTTCCTTCCAGAGCCGCTTTCGCATAGCCCAGGGCGCCCTTATCCTGCTGCTTATCCATGGCTCTAAAACAGCTCTCCAGCACAACGATGGAGTTATCGACCATCATGCCGACACCGAGGACCAGGCCGCTCATGGTGATGATATTCAACGTAAATCCTGCCCGCGTCATAACGATCAGGGACATGAGGATGGAGGTCGGGATGGAACTTCCGACGATCAGGGATGCCTTGAAATCTCCGAAGAACAGGAAAATGATGATCATGGAAATCACAACCGCCATGACCATGGTCTCTGCTACATCCTTTAAGGAATCCAGAATGGAGTCCGCCTCATCTCTTGCTACGGTGATGGTCAGGTTCTCATCATCCCCCTGCAGGTTTTTGATGACCTTCTGTACCTGCTTGGACAGGTCCATGGCCGTGCTGCTCTGCTGCTTGGTCAGGGAAATGGAAATGGTCTCCTCACCATTGTAACGGGACACGCCGCCCTTCTGCTCCTCCGCGTAGGAAACCACTGCGATATCTTCCAGATAAACAATCTTGTTGCCGGATACCGTGATCGGCATTTCCAGAAGCTCATCCAGCGTGTCATGCTGCGTTAAGGTAGAAACGGATAAGTCCAGATTGCCGGATTCCGCGCTTCCGGACGGGTAGGACAGGTTGGCCGCCGACATGGCGGACTTGATGTCGCTGATGCTCACGTTGTACTGGTCCATCATATCGGACATCAGTTCAATTTTTATGTACTCGGAGGAACCACCCATGGTGGATACCTCTGCCACCGTGCTGAGCTTTTCCAGCTCCGGCACAATCTTCTGGTCTACATAATCATAGAGGTTTTCCTGCGATGGGTTCGCAACGGTAAGCATCATGCTGGCCTGCGCGTTGTTATTCATCTCCATAACAGTTGGCTCTACATCGTCCGGCAGATCCCGGATGCTGTTTAAGCTCTTGGTTAAATTGCTGTAGGCCTCATCCATGTCGGTATCGTAATCATACTCCAGCATGATCATGGAGCGGCCCTCACTGGTGGTGGAGCTCATGCTCTTGACACCTTCCAGTGTGCTGACCTGATCCTCAATCGGCTGCGTTACCAGCTCATCCATGTCTTCCGGGCTGGCGCCGGAATAGTTTGCCATAATGATCATCATCGGCTGATCCATATCCGGCATCTGCTCCAGTGTTGCGTTAAATACCGAAGAAATACCGAACACAATCAGGCACAACAGCGCCATCAGCACGGTGACCGGACGCTTCAGTACAAATCTAGTAACTCCCATTTACGTCTGCCTCCTTACTGTGCTTTCGGTGCTGCGTTTCCGTTCTGTGCGCCGCCATCTGCCGGAGCGCCCTGCGGCGCCTGGCTGTCTGCGCCCTGTGCATCACCTGCCGGTGCCTGGCCGCCTGCTCCCTGACCTTCCCTCACCGGTGCGCCATTCTGATCCTGGCCATCACCTGCCGCATTTGCTGCCTCAACATCGGATTTCAGTCGGATGTCCGCGCCCTCGTACAGGTTGGAGCTCCAGGTGCTGACTATCATATCATCAGCATTCAGGCCGGAAAGGATCTGCGCGTTCTCGGAATCATAAAGGCCGACCTCCACGGAAGCCATCTTGGCCTTGCCGTCTTCATATAAATATACATAGCCCTTGCCGCCACTGTAGTAGATGGCATCCACCGGAACCAGCATCACATTTTCCGCGCGCTCAGTTACCAGGCTGATCTTTACGGTACTTCCAATGGCAATCTCATCGCTGCTCTCCATATCGCCCTTTACCTTGAACAGGCCGCTGGTCTCATCGACCATGTTGCTGATCTCGGTAATATTTCCGCTGTAGGTCTTGCCGTTTTTGGAAATTTCCAGCTCATCGCCGGTCTTTAAATTCTGTACCATGCGCTGGGTTGCGTAGAAGGTGATGCTGTTCTGGCCCTCGCCTGCAATGACACAAAGCTGCGCGGACTGGTTCACGCGGTCATACACATCGACATCCACGCTCTCCACACGGCCCGCGATCGGAGCGGTGATGGTGCTGTACTCCACCTGCTTATCGTACTGAAGCTTGGCAGATTCGTACTGCAGCTGGGCAGATTTTAAATTGTTCTGATACTGCTCATACTCCTGATCGGACAGATCACCACTGTCGTAAAGGATCTGCATTCTGCTTAAGTTGCTCTGGGCCTGGGACAGGTTGACCTGGGCGGAATCCATGTTGTTCTTTGCGGATTCTACCTGCTCAGTATTGATCTCCATCAGCACCTGGCCCTGACTGACCATATCACCAGCCTTGACATTCACGGCAGTCACATCCCCACCGGCCTTCGCGTACACGTAAATCACATCGGCAGCCTCGACCGTACCGGTCAGGCTGGACGTAACCTCTACGTCTCCGGTGGTCGGATTTGCCGCATTAACTACAGTCACTGCAGATTCCTGCGGCATACCACCAGGACCTCCCATACCTCCGGGACCTCCCTGTCCGCCATTTCCGCCTTTTCCTCCAAGGAAAAATGCTGCGCCTGCAAGAATGATCACTGCCGCGCCTGCTCCTGCCATGATTTTTTTCTTCTTATCCATGATGCACTCCTTCACCCTTCTATTTTCTGAAACACATATTATGCTGCTTTTGTAACTGTTCAGTAGGTCTGCGCATTCACTGCGCTGACCGTATGAAAACATGGGCTTGCAGGCAAAAATCCCATTGCCGAAGGCAATTTTCAATGGATTTTTGCCCGTAACTGTGAGGGTACTGAACAGTTACCTGCTTTTTCACCTTTGCCGGACCGGCATTCAGCCACCTTCCTGCATCTGCGCATCCGACTGCCTGCACATCCATCCGCTACATCCGGCTGCCTCGCAGGATCACCACCAGTACGATCACGCCCGCCACCAGAAAGGTCCATCCGGCAATGTAAACCAGTTGCAGATTTCCAGTGATGTACGCCGTACCGATTCCTGTTCCCTCCAGAAAAGAGGCCGCTGCCAGAATCCAGATTCCGGGATGATACAGCAGATTAAAGGTCTTGAAAAACTCGGACCACTCTGCCTCCGGACGGAACCAGAAAATCCCGGCCGACATTCCAAGGCCTCCCACGACCAGATAACACAACGCGCCAAGCACGCCCTTCACGGGAAAGGTCCGAACCAGCATCCCGCCGATTCCCAGAAACAAAAGCAGCATCAGGCAAATGCCCGCATACCCAAACATTTCTTTTTTTAATATCCCGTGATCCGGCGGTCTTCCCGAAGATTTCTGGTCCATAAGGCTCTCCTTTCCAGTTATCGTTCCTGCGCTGCACAAACTGCACAGGTTCTGACATGCTAGAAATCTTAAAAAAGAAATGTGAGAAAAGTGTGAGAAAATGCGCATAATTCTGTGAGGAAAGTTTCAGAAGTCCGGGAAAGATGTTATAATCTCAGAAGAGAGATGAAGCACAATGATCTAATGGTGATGCAGTCAACACACCAGACAGTGATACGTGCCGGAACATAAAGGAGAAATTTTCATGCCGCATATCCTCATTACCGATGATGATCCGCATCTGCGCCGCCTGGTGCGCACCTATGCAGAGCTGGAAGGTTATGACTGCACGGAGGCAGGAGACGGAGCCGCCGCAGTCACCGCTTTGAAACAGGTCTCGTTTGATCTGGTTCTCTTAGATGTCATGATGCCGGGCCCGGATGGCTTTGAAACCCTCGAAGCGATCCGCCGCTTCAGCCAAGTCCCGGTCATCATGCTGACCGCGCGCAATGAAGAATACGATAAATTGAACGGCTTCCAGCTTGGCGTCGATGATTACGTTGCCAAGCCCTTCAGCCCCAAAGAACTGATGGCCCGCATCGGAGCCGTGCTGCGCCGCACCCAGTCCCGCACACCGGCAGCCGTTACAAATGAACTGGCCTTCGGCGGCCTTTCCATTTTCCCGGATTCCCGAATCGTCACCTTAGACGGAAAAAAGGTCACTCTGCCGCCCAAGGAATTTGACCTGCTTTACAAGCTGGCGCAGAACGAGCACATTGTCTTAAGCCGTGACAAGCTTCTGGAAACCGTGTGGGGGTACCAGTACTGCGGGGATGCCCGCACGGTGGACACGCACATCAAGTCCCTGCGGGAGCACATCGGACCTTACCGGAAACTGATTCAGACTGTATGGGGAGTGGGGTATAAATTTGAAGAACCGGATGAAAACTAGACTTTCTGCCCTGAGAAACCGGATGGTCTTCCGGCTCTGGGCCTTTATGATGATCCCTGTCATGTTCGGGATCTGTTTTATGTGGGTGGTACAGATCTTTCTCTTTGAGCAAAACTATGCCACCGCCTCCGTCAATGAGGCGCTGAACCGCCTGTCCCCGGTCATGGAAGACCTGCGGACCCGCGATATCGGAAACGATGAACGGCTGTTGTCCTTCATCAGCCATATCAGCGGCGAACTGCTTCTGGTCTCCGAAGATGGCACGCTAATTGAAATGTACTCCTCCGGCCATCTGGTTCAGCCCCAGGAGTGGGAGCTGAAATTTGATTCCCCGGAAATGATCCGACAGAAGCCGGACTTTCAGGAACTTTTAAACGGTCATCCTTACCAGCACATTGAACGGATGCATGGCCAGATCATCGGCTATGAGCTGGGGTTTCCCGTCACCTATAACGGGGACTGCGATTACCTGATCCTGCGAAACGCCCTCATGACCCGTACCGTGCTGAATTTAAACCGGTCACAGCTCATTGTGTTAAGCATTCTTCTGACCGGTATTGCCTCCGTACTGGCCGCGGTCCTGTCCAAGCAGTTTACAAAACCCATTTTTCAGATTAAGGAATCCGTGGATAAGCTGACTCAGAACGATTTTTCCATTGGACCGGATCTGGAACGTCAGGATGAACTGGGGCAGCTCTCCCACTCGGTCGGAAAGCTTGGAAAAGCCCTGCAGCGGCTGGATGTGCTGCGCCGGGAAGTCATTGCCAATGTTTCCCATGAGCTGCGCTCCCCGCTGGCCCTCATCACCGGCTATGCCGAGATGGTGCGGGACATCACCTGGAAGGATGAGGAAATGCGGAATGAAAACTTAAATCTCATCATCAGTGAATCCAACCGCATGAGCGAGATGGTAAACGATATCCTGGACTACTCCCAGTTTTCCGCCGGCTACAGCAAGTTAAAGAAAGACTGGTACGACCTGCGGGATATCGTAAACGCGGAGCTGACCCGATGCCGTCAGGCCGCCGCGGAACATGGTATCACGCTGACCCTGCAGATTGCAGATGCACAGATGCCCGATGCACTGCCACAGGGCACCACGGTTTCAGACATGCCAGATACCAAATCCACAGGCACACCAGCAAACAACCAGGCCATGTACCCACTGCAATTCCAGGTGGACGCCCTGAAAATGAGCCAGGTCATGCGAAACCTCTTAAACAACGCCATCAACCATACGCCGGAAAACCAGGAAATCTTTATCCGTCTGATTCCAAATCCGGCTGCAGGAGCAGAAGTTCCAGACAGCGCGCTGGATGCTGCCAGCAAAATTGCCGGTTCCTGCTGTCTCGTGGAGGTTGCAAACCCCGGTGATCCAATTCCCGAAGAAGACCGCAACATCATCTGGGAGCGCTACCAGCGCAGCCAGCATCAGAGCGGCCGCCGCCTCGGCACCGGTATCGGACTTTCCATTGTCAGCACCATCTTAAAAGCGCATGAGATGCTTTACGGCGTGGACTGTAAGGATGGGTATAACATTTTCTGGTTTGTGTGCCGGTAAAATAACCATGTACTGCGCCCCATACAAAAAGCCGGCAACACATCGCCAATTTACGCGCGTGTTGCTGGCTTTTATAATACCAACTATTTTTTATTACTGTTTCAGTTTCTCCCGCTCCTGATCCAGCACGGTTCTGGTTTCTTCCATACTTTTTCCAAGTACATTAACCAGAAGTTCCTGCGGAATGGTTGGGGAATAGTAGTAGCCCTGCTGGTATGCGCAGCCGAACTTTGCCAGAATATCTAACTGGCGCTGGGTCTCCACGCCTTCTGCGATGAGGCGTTTGCCCAGCTTGTCCGCTGCCTTGATCAGGCACTCCACGATGGGCTCGGATTTCGGATTGGTTTCCAGCTGCCACATGAACATGCGCTCAAACTTCAGCGTATCCACCGGAAGCTCCAGGATCTTGCTGATTCCGGAATAACCGGAACCGAAATTGTTTAAAATCAGCTCCACACCCAGATCCTTTAACTGCTGCATCACAATCTCGATGATGACCGGTGTAGTGGTAAGGGCGTACTCGTCGATCTCCACGGCCAGCTTGCCGGACGGAATCTGGTATTTCTCGATCATGCTCTGAACCGTATCTACAAAATTCTCCTGAATGATCAGCACCGGTGATACCGGAACCGCAATGGACTCGTACTCAATGCCCTTTTTCTCCAGCTCCGCGATTTCCTGAGCTACCCGCTCCAAGGCGTAATATTCCACACTGCTGATCTGGCCGGTATCCTCCGCGATTGGAACGAACTCTGCGCTGCCAACCATGCCGATATCTTTTACAAACATCCGCATGTAATACTCTGCGCGGACAAAGCGGTTTTCCTGCGTGTTGTAGGTAGGACGGAAGCGGATTTCCAGCTCATGGTTCTCCAGCGCCGTGCTGATATACTTGGCAATCGCCTGCTTGCGCAGATGAGCCGCATGCAGTTTGGAATCGTAAATCGCATACTGGTTCATGCCGGTCTCTGCTGCCTTGCTGACTGCCAGATCCAGACATTTGAGGATTTCATCTGCACTGGACGCATAACCCGGATAGGAACAAAGTCCGATCTGACAGGAACACATGCAGTCGGTCCCATCAATCTTCCAGCTCTGGGAGAAACGATCCAGAATCTCCTCTGCCAGACGTACAGCCTGTCCCTGGGTACGGCTTCTTAAGATGGCAATGAATTCCACGCCCACATAACGGTACACCGTACAGCCAGTCTCTTCTCTCAGATACTCCAGAATTGCTTTTAACAGTTCCTCACAATAAGAAAAACCGAACAGCTCATTCATTCGTTTGAAGTTTTCAATGTAAAACTTCATGACCACACCCTGGCCATCTCCGGATAACGCATGATCAAGCTGGTGACGGCACACCATGCGGTCACCGCCCAGGCTGACATCTCCCGGATTGCTGTTCTCTGCCGGTACCTCTGCGACTGCCTTTGTCACAGTCTCAGTCATCTTTTCTGTATTCTGTTTTTTTCTTCCAAATAAGCCCATAATCAAATCCCCCTTTTCTGATTGATTTTCTCCACTTTCTCTGCTGTAAAATCGGTCTTCTGCCATCGACAGACTGCTCTGTCCTTACAAAATCCGGTCTGCAATCTCCCGGCAGATTTCCTCTGGTGTCTTGCCATCGGTAGCTACCACAATATCGGCCGCCGCCTCATAGAGTGCCCGGCGCTTTTCCTGCAGTCCGGCAATGTATTCCACATTCATATGGCCATTTAAAACCGGGCGGTTGCTGCTGTCCTTCACCCGCTCATAAACCGTTTCCGGGGATGCCGTCAGAAGCACGACCTTTCCGCTCTGTTTCATATACGCCTGATTTTCCGGCCGCACCACAATGCCGCCTCCGCAGGAAACTACGGTATTGGTTTTGTTCTGAAAGCTGACCAGCATGTCTGTCTCCAGTTTCCGGAAATGATCCTCGCCATACTTTGCGAAAATCTCCGTGATCGGCATGCCCTGCTGTTCCTCAATGAGCTGATCCATCTCGATCAGCTCCAGATGAAGCTGCCGTTTCAGCTCCGCCGCAATGGTACTCTTTCCTGCTCCCATAAAGCCGATCAGGAAGATATTGCAGCCGGGCTGCTTTGTCTGCGTTGTTTCCATAAATTCCTCCACTTGCACAATTCCGGACACTTCGTAAAGCCGTTTTGCTTCCCCGAAGGCCCGGAACTATGATGTTGCAACCACCGGCCCTTCCGCCGCGCAATTACCAATTTTCTATTTGTAATTATATCAGCAGTTCTATGTTTGCGCAATCATTTTGTCCTGTTCCGATTTCGTAAAGGCTGACGAAAGTTAAACCTATCATCTTTTCGCCTTCGTTGGCAGGAATGTTACAACCACGCCTGCGCAGATCAGCACTGCGCCCACCACAAAGGACGGGGTGATGACCTCATGCAGGAGCAGCACGCCCAGCACCGCAGATACCAACGGCTGCAGCGGATAAAACATGGAACAGGTGCTGGCATTTAGCAGCTGCAAAGCCTTATTCCAACAGGTATGTGCCACCGCTGTACCAAAAATTGCTACAAACAGGCAGGCACCAAGCGCTACAGCAGTGGGATGACTTCTTGTCACAAACACATTCTCGATCACAGCCGCCGGAATGTTGAACACCAGCGCAATAGCCATGCCGTAAAGCGCTGTCTGCACCGGATCGTAATATCCGGAAATCTTGCGGATGGATACGGATGCCGCAGACCACAGAATCACAGATCCGACGGAGCACAGGACGCCCATCGTATTAATCTCCATACTGCCCTTTCCCAGAATGATGTAAACACCGATCAGGGATACCACGATGCTGACTACATTTTTCCAGGTGATCTGCTCCTTTAAAAACAGTGCCGCCATAATGGAAATGACCACCGGGTTTAAGGAGTTGATCAGGGAAGCCAGGGAACCGGATAACAAGGCGGTTCCGCCAAGCTGCAATATAATAGAAACAAAATATCCAAGGCCACCCAGAATCAGCAGATACTTCCAGTGTTCCGGCTGAATCTTCTTCGCTCCGCCCTTCAGTTTCAGAATTCCGTAAAGGCATAATACTGATACTGCGTACCGGCACATCCCAACCGTCACCGGCCCCATAACCGCCAGGGCATATTTGCTTACAATATAAATGCTGCCCCAACAGAAAAATGTGATCAACAGAAATAAATAGCCTGCATTGCGTTTCATAATCTCAAGTCCTCTCTTGTACTGTCATAGTCCAATACCATTTATATCAACGCACCCTGCTTTTGCAATTCCTCCCGTACCTTCTCTGCGCAGGGCGTCTGGCCCCGCCTTGCCCGCAATGCCGCAGCCACTCCGGCCGCATGCCCGGTAGCAAAGCAGGTTCCCATGACTCTTACGGCCGCAAAGGCTGTATCATCTGCCCAGATCATTCTTCCGGCTCCATACAGATTTTCCAGTGTTTCTGACTGCAATGCCCCCAGAGGAATATCAAACCAGCTGCCTTCCTTTACTGCCAGGTAAGTAGCCATCTCTGTCATGTTCCTGTGAATCTCCGGTTTCCAGCCGCCGCGGGCAATCCCATCTGCCCGTTTGTGTCCGGAAAGCACATCCTCACCCGTCAGCTGCGTCCGGCCCACCAGCTTTCTGGTCTCCCGAAACCCGATGGAAGGTCCGATCATAACCAGTTCGCTGTGCTCCATGCCAGGCATGTAGCGTTTCAATGCCAATGCGTAACTCACAGCCTGCTCTCTCAGCTCCTGTTCCATTCTGGTAAGCTCCCGGGCAGATAAGCCTTCCGGCATCACACTCGGGATCAGGGCACAGACCACCTGGGATCCCTCCAGCGTCAGCAGGAATCCGCTCTCCCTTGGAAGATGTTTCATACCGGCATTTCTGGCCCGGTCCACCGCGCGCTTCACAGCCCTGGGAGACATATCTTTTGTAATGTCAACTCCGCTTAGCCGGAACGGAAGGGAAGCTGCCTGAACCTGTCCATGCTCATCGCCCCACGAAAACCTGGCTCCGGCCAGGCGCGCCAGGTTCGCATCCCCCGATGCATCCACGAACGCCTTCGCCCTTATCGTAAACATTCCCTCATCATCCGCACAGGTCAATGCGCAGATCCGGTCCTTCTCTGTCTGCGCGCCAATGACCAGACTATGAAGAAGCAGATCCGCCTGCAGCTTCTGCAAAAGATGATCCAGCGCGCATTTTAAATATTCCGGCTGAAAAGAAATGTTCCAGTTGCCAGAAGCAGACAAACGATTCTGCGCCGGAGCTCCAAGCTTTTCCAATTCCGCCAGGACCAGGTTTCCGGCACCTTCTACTACCCGGACCGGATTTTTCCCGCAGGTTGTAAAGCCGCAGAAAGCTCCGACACCGGAATGGGTTGCCTCCCCGCCCAGATAGGCATTCCGTTCTATCAGAACAACTCTGGCTCCCGTCATGACTGCTCCGGCTGCCGCTGCGCATCCGGCAGTACCTCCGCCCACCACCGCCACATCATACTGTTCCAATCGTTCCATTCTACTATCCGCCATTCCTATTCGCTGAAATACCGCTCCTGCACTTCCTTTACCGGCATCTCCTGACCGGTGTACAGGCGGAAAGCCTCGGCACCCTGCCACAGAAGCATACCGATTCCCGGAATAACTTTACATCCGGCTTCCTTTGCTTCCTTTAACAGCTTTGTTTCCCGCGGATTGTATACAATATCGGAAACCACCAGTTCCGGTCTCATCATGCTTACATCTGGGATCACACTCTGGTCATCCATCGGTTTCATGCCTACTTTTGTGGCGTTGCAGAACAAATCTGCGTTCGTCAGCTCCCGACGCAGCGCTTCTGCATCCTCCAGGTCAAAAATCTCTGCCTGGCACTCCGGCACATGTTCCCGGATTTTACGCACCGTCTCCTCACCGTTTGCGAAACGTGGGGAAGATTTCCGCGCAAAGATCGCAATTTTCTTCGCTCCACCCAGGGCTGCCGCGATCTGAATGGCAGTACCAGCGCCGCCGGTTCCCGCAATCACCAGTTTCTTCCCGTGAATATCAAATCCGTGCTCCAGACAGTTGCGGATCCAGCCGGTTCCATCGGTGATATGTCCCACCAGTTTTCCATCTTCATTTACAATGGTGTTGATAGCCCCCGTCAGCTGCGCCGCTTTGGAAAGCTCATCACAGCAGGAAGCTGCCACGTTTTTTCCCGGCATGGTAATGTTGCAGCCGCGGAAGTTCATCATCTTTAACGCCTCAATGGCCTTTTTGGTATCTTCTTCTTTAATGTCAAAGGCCAGATAGCGGTAGTCCAGTCCCAGCTTCTCAAAGCTGTAATTGTACATAGCCGGTGAGCCGGAATGGGCTACCGGACTTCCGATCAGGCATAACAGTCTTGTATGTCCACTGATTTCCATAGTCATTCTCCTTCTTAATTATAAATGATTCTATATCCTTACCTGACTGCTCCCACGGGCAAGCCCGTGGGGTTCTGATTGTCAAGTGTAGCTTGTAATCGTACACCATTTTCAGGCTTTGGAGTTACAAGTGTAAACCTGTTTGAATCAGGACTTTCATTACCAAGCAGTCCTACGACCACATTAGCGGTAAATTTCTGTCTTACGACAAGGAAGTACAGTCAATCTCCCTAACATTTAGTTGTTAAGCTACTTTAATTCCACTGTTTAGTATTTTGATATGATTAGCCTTAATCCATGCGATTAGGGCTTTTTCTTTGTCATAGCACCTGCCGAAATCTGTAATACATTTATCTTTGTCTATATCCTGTGTTCTGTAGTCGTAACAATAAAGCAAAAATGATGAATACCAATCTCTTTGTACCAATGTTCCGTCTCGAAGTCTGTAGAGCCTATCAGACAGCTTTTTCTTAATGTAGTCATCTGCCGTGTGGTCGTACTGGCTTGCCCTATAATTATTCGGAACTTCTATATATGCGCCGCCTGTGACTTTGAATTTCTTTTCAACAGTAGTTTGAAATCTAGACGGACAACGATTCTTTATAGATTTGCCAAAGCGCTTTTTCTTATTAAATTTGCCTTTGCTATTAACAGTAGTCTTCTTAGCCCGTTTCATTAGCTTGCTTGCATTTTTAGGTTCTGTGACGAATGTATCTCCAAGACTTCGCAGATAGTTAGCATCTTCGTTTATTGCAAGCTGTCTATTTACTGCATTTATACGGCATAATTCAGCGTGTTTGGCTTTCAGTTTCTTGTAGCGATTAGAATATTTCCAAGTCTTTTTACCTTTCTTGATAGTGTCGTCAGGATTGTAATTCTGTGGATTGGTTGCCCGTCTACTCCTGTCCATAGCACGATAATATAAGCGTTCCTTGCGTTCAGAAGTCTGTATGCTGTTGCCACGCTCTGAAAGGTTCTTCAGTCCGACTTCAGTATCAGAAGTATAGGCAACTGTCTGCGTTCCTATATCAGCACCTATCATGCCTTTACCGTATTTATGTCTTGGATTGCCGAATCTATCATATTTAGGCTTAGCTTTGCCTTCTATTGTCAGATGCAGATATACTCTGTACTTACCTCTTATCAACCTTGGAACAAGAGTAGCATAGCAAGGTCTGTAAGTATCTATACAACAGGCTTCTTCTATAAGCGTATTGACAGCATCAGCATCCATCTTGTCAGGATTCTCAAGATAAGACACAACGGCGTTAACTTCATCAGACTGAAACCTGTCGTTGACTTGAATCCCGAATTGCATCTTTCTAAGTTTGAATCGAAGTTTACCATCCTCAACAAACATCGGAATACCACGATTTATCTGTTTTGCTCTGATACATGGTAATTCTCCGTATTTTGAGAAATGTATGGTCTTACCGTTATCATAAAGGCATTTTTCCATACCTCGCCATATATCTTCGGCTTTTGTGAGAGCAAACACCGCATCTATACTGTATTTCTTGCCTATAGGAATCATAGATGTCCTGCAAAAATCCCATGTAACATTATAAGATTTCTGCATATCATTGATCTGATTAGCGAGAGTTTTACGTTTGTCCTTATCCTCAGTATTGCCGTACAGTTTTAGTAGTTTACGATATTTCTCGGTACGCATGAGCTGGTCGTAATTCTTTTTCATAAGACTAACAAGCTCGTTGCCAGCTTTGCGGATTTTATCAGAAAGAGCCACGACTTTCAGAACATCAGGATAAGGCATATCAGTTTCTACAACTAAGATATGCCTGTCAGAAAGTTTATGATATTGTTTCAGAAGTTTCTTGTATTCTTCGTCACTCATGATTTTTCTGTTCCTCAATGTATTTCTTTACTGCAGCTTCACTTATATGCCCTACGGTAGATACAAAATATCCTCTTGACCATAATACTCCACAACGAGAGTAGAACTGTTTTAATTGTGGATATGCCTTGAACATTTCAATTGCACTGATACTTTTCAATGTTCTTACTATATCGCAAGGGGCAACTGTCTGTGGACAATCTACAAATATATGTATATGGTCTGGCATCACTTCCAATGCTTTGATTATGTATCCGTACTGATTACAGATATTTGTAAGGATATTTTTGAGTGTGTCATCTGCACCATTCTGCAATACCGAAAATCTGAATTTCGGACACCAGATGATATGGTACTGCGTCAGATATTTACAATGCGAAGCACTATGATATTGTTCCTCGCTCATCGTCTATTTCTCCTAACTGATATTTTTCCTGAATACCCCTGCGCATCAGGTCAAGAAAGGTAATAGTAGTTCCTTCTTCGACAGAATAGATACGGGCAAGGTTTTCAAGCTGTTCTTTCCACTCGGAAGGAATGGAAATGTTAATCTGTACATTATTGCTTTTTGGTCGTGCCATGATTCCCCCTCCAAATACTGTGCTTCTAACGCATCTCTAAAATCAGTGTCTACCCACTCTTCATCAAAACCAAGACTTACAAGTGTTACTCTAACAGCCTTGAGATACCGAGGATACGCTATTCTCGGCACAGCACTTTTCATAGAACGAATTTCATCAAAAAGTTCTTCTCGACCTATGTTATTTAATAACCAGTACCAGCACCGTGATGATACAACAGATGCTGATCAGGGCCGATATCGAATTGAGCGCGCTGGACAGTCCAAAATCCTCTCCCAGATCTGCCGTAAATGCCGGCACGGCGGAAGAAATTGGGCTGAACACCAGAAAAGCCAGGGCCTGGCGATATTCCAGTTCCAGCGGCAGCAGATTGAAAAATGCCACAGCCAGAATCAGTGCAACTCCATAGCGGACCACAAGGATCCGGGCCATAACGCCAATCTGTTCCCGGCTGCCAGACAGATGAAACCCGACTCCCAGCATCAGCATGGCAAGAAACGGGTTCGCATTTCCCAGAATCCCGGCAAAGGAAAGTACCGGATCCGGGAGACCAATGTGAAGCAGATTCAGCACGGTCATCAGTATGTAAGTATCAAACGGCACCGAGCGTACCAGCGTAGAAGCAATGCGCTTAAAGGAGGACGATGGCTCTCCTCCACCCTTGATCATAGACGCAACGCTGTAAGAACCACCCAGACAGACAAAGGAGTTTCCCGTATCAAACAAACTGGTAGCCAGCATTCCGGCCGGTCCGAGAAAACTCTGCACAAAAGGCATGGTAAAGGTTCCGATATTATAGCCGGAAACGTTCAGGACCTCAAACGCTCGTTTTTCTTTGGATGCATGCAGGTTCAGGATGTACAGAATACCCATATACAACGCTCCTCCGCCAAATCCAAGCAGGCAGATTGCCAGCATGGAGGGCTGGATTTCCCTTCCGGCCACACTGGTGATAATCGATGCCGGCAGTGTGATCTTCAGCACGATCTTAGACAACACATGAAAATCGTCTTCTTTAAAAAAGCCAATCCGGCGCAGCAGATGCCCCAGAATAATTACCATAATAAAGCAGGCGGCCCTCATCAGTATTGGTCCCACAGTAACTCATCCTCCCTCTCTTTCATTCTCTTGCACTCGTTCTCGCGACTCGCGTCGCTCGATTGCCTCGTCGTTCGCCGCAACCGTGCAAGCACGCTTTCGGCTCTCTTGCACTCGTTCTCGTGACTCGCGTCACTCGATTGCCTCGTCGTTCGCCGCAACCGTGCAAGCACGCTTTCGGCTCTCTTGCACTCGTTACATTGTGCATCAGATTTTCCGGGATGGCAAGTGGTTTTCCAGATTTCTTTCCTTTTTCCCATTCGGACAGTCCGATCTTTCATTCATATTTCGTTCACAATTCATTCAAAAACCTTTTACAGATTCAACACGATTTCTTCACGATTTCTTCCTATACTGTAACCATAAACAACAGGAACGAAAGAGTTGTTTATAAAACGCTTAAAAGATTTTTTTCATAATACTCGAGCTGATAACGAGAGTTGTCAGCTCTCCTCCCTTTTTAACAATAAAAGCAGGTGCTATTTCCCGGCACCTGCTTTTTCGTTTTCTATTATTCTGTTTTCCAAAACCTATCTTACACAGATATAAACCAGATACCCCGCATACATGGCAAGCATCACCAGGCCCTCTGCCCGGCTGAGGCGAAGCTTGCTGCGGCATAAAAACCAGGTAATCACGCTGGCCGCGATCAGACAGATGGTATCAATCACCGCAAACTCCGTCACCGCAATGGGATGGACTGCCGCGGATGTGGCAAGCACCATGAGAATGTTAAAGATGTTGGAACCGATGACATTGCCAAGGGCCAGACCATTTTCCCCTTTCCGGGATGCAACCACGGAAGTCACCAGCTCCGGCAGAGAGGTTCCAAGAGCAACCACAGTCAACCCCACAAGAGTCTGGGAAAGGCCAAAGGACAGGGCAATGGCTTTCGCGCTGTCCACCACCAGATTGCCGCCCCAGACAATGGCCGCCATGCCGCCAAAAATATAAACCACACTGCGCAGAGGAGAAAGCACGCGGATATCATCATCTTCCTCCGTCCGGTTCGCCAGAGCGTCCCGGATCGTCAGACCAAGAAATCCGGCAAACAGCACCAGCAGAAAAATGGCCTCCGGCCTGCTGATAAAATGATCCCGGAAGATCATCAGAAGCAGGGCCACTGCCACACCAACAGACGCGGCGTAATCCCACCGCAGCTGCACCGCAAAGGGCCGGACCACACCGCAGCATCCCAAAACCACCAGCAGATTGAACAGATTGGAGCCGATCACATTGCCCACTGCAATCTCATTGCTGCCGGCCAGAGACGCAGTCGTACTGACCGCCAGCTCCGGCGCACTGGTTCCAAAAGCTACAATGGTGAGTCCAATGATGATGCTGGGCACCCGCAGCGCCCGCGCAATGGAAGAGCTCGCCTCCACAAAATAATCTGCTCCCTTGATCAAAAGCACAAAGCCGACAACCAGCCAGACGTACATCAGCATAATTTTCCTCCTCGCCTACAATGGGGACTGTATTCACAATAGCGTTTATTCCTAAATGAAATACAGTATAGGTGGTTTTGCTGTACTTGTCAAGGCGGTGCCGGCTCTGGAAAAGTGCTTATTGTCAAACTTTTATGCTTCCTCTCCTTCGCTTTCCTTCGGAAGGATCGTGTTCAGGAAGATGGAAAGGATGGTGGTTTTTTGTTGGATTCATACATTTTTTTAGGTCGCATGACTGATTTTATGGTAGCCTGCATAATTTGTTTTTAGCATTGTATTTATTTCTCTTCGTCAGCAATTTCCGTCCGTGGAAACCTCACATGTTCTGCCAGCAGCCATAGCGACAGAAGATTTGGATATGCCATCAGTCCATTTACCAGATCCGATACGATCCAGACCAGCTCCAGACGGCAGACGCACCCCAGCCAGACTGCCAGAAGGTAGAGAACGGTATACAGATATTCTATATCTGCCCCGGGGCACAAGTGCTCCGCCAGGTAGGAAAACATCTGTCTTCCTATATAGTACCAGGCTATGATAGTAGCAAAAGCAAACACTGCCATACTGCCAGATACCAGAATCCCGCCGAAGCTGCCCAGAATTTTTGTGAAACAAAAGGAAGTAAGGGCAGCGCCATCCAGACCAGGCGCCCCTCCCACGCACAAAATTACCAGTGCCGTCAGCGTGCAGATCACATTGGTATCAAAGAACACCTCGAACATGGCCCACATGCCCTGCTCCTCCGGCCCAGTATCCTCTGCCGCCCCGTGAAGTACCGCCAGCGTCCCAAGTCCCGCCTCATTGGAAAACACGCCCCGGGCCAGCCCAAAGCGCACGCTCCGTGAAAAGAGAAATCCGGCGATTCCACCGCCTGCGGCTCCGGGTGTCCAGGCTTCTTTTACAATCTGCAACAGCACCGCCGGAATACGGCGGCGGCACACTGCAAGCACCCACACGGAGAACAGGAAATAAATCCCTGCAGACAGCGGCACAAACCAGGAAGCCATCCGGGAAATGCGCCGGATTCCACCCCACACTACCGCCGCCGTCAGGGCTGTGACCAGAGCCGCCACAATTTCTGTTTTCATGCCGGCTTCATAGCGGAGTGTTTCACTGACCGCATTTGCCTGCACCATGCTGCCCATCCCCAAAGAAGCCAGTACCGCAAACAGCGCGTAAATCAGTCCCATGCTCCGGCAGCCCAGCCCACGCTCCATAGACACCATGGGGCCGCACTGCCATGCTCCGTCCGGCCCGCGATAACGGTACTTCTGCCCCAGGCTGGTCTCCGCGTAAGCCGTGGCCATGCCGATCAGTGCCGAAACCCAGAGCCAGAACACAGCACCGGGGCCGCCTGCAGTCAGAGCCGTTGCCACGCCGACAATGTTGCCGGTGCCGATGGTAGCTGCCAGGGCAGTACAGGAGGTCCGGAACGCAGAAACCGATATTTTACCCACCGTTCGTTTCCACCAGTACGGCAGTTTCCGGATCTGAAATCCACCGGATTTCACGGTAAAGAACAGTCCTGTCCCCAAAAACAAAAACATCGTCCATGGCCCCCAGACGATTTCGTGTAACATCTGCATAGTCTGCTGCATGGTTATCCCCGGATATCAGATTTTCTATTCAGCTTATGCACACGACAGCCTTTATTTGTCACCAAAAGTGCTCCGTCCCCTCGAATTTTTGCATATAATATGCTATAATCCAGCTACGGGAACCGATGTTTTCAGGTTCCATTACATCGTGGATGCTCTATTCAGAGCTTCCTCAGAAAACGAGGTGTTCTTATGCCCGGATTTACCACACACTATATTTTAGGAATGAAGGCCTACAACGACCTTCCCAACAACCAGTTAAAATACATCATTGCCAAATACCGCTGGCTCTACCAGCTTGGCCTGCAGGGACCGGATATATTCTTCTACAACATCCCCATCCTGCGCCACCGGGACTACCGCAACGTAGGCTCCTATATGCATGAGCATCACATTCAGGACTTCTTTGTCTGTTACCTGCGTCATTTGAGTGAAATCAAATCCCGGCAGCAAAGAGAAGAGGGACTGGCTTACTTCTGCGGCTACTTAAACCACTATATCGGGGACTCCATCTGCCATCCTTACGTGTACGGGCGCATCGGCTACGATGCCAAAGCGCCAAACAGCCAGGCCCACGGCCGCCACGCTGCCCTGGAAAATGACATCGATGCGATCCTCCTCTGGAAGTACAAGCACAAAAAACCGTCCCAGTTCAATCAGGCCGCCACCATCTGTTTAAACGGCATGGAGACCCAGTTCATCTCCCGGTTCCTGGCTGAATGCATCAACGAGGCTTACTATCCCATCACCTACAGTAACAACTTTCAGGTGACCCCGGCCATGATCCACCGCTCCATCCTGGCTCTGCGCTTCGGCTGCCGCACCCTGGCAGACCCAAAAGGATCCAAACGCAACAAAATTGCCTTCGTGGAAAAACTGGTTCTGAAAAAGCCGGTGGCATCGCAGAAGCTGGTCACGGATGAGATCAATAACCCGCGGGAAGTATTAAACATCGATCATGATATCTGGTGCAATCCCTGGGACCGCAGGCTTGCCTCCAAATCCTCCTTCCCGGATCTGTTTCGCCAGTGCCTGCACAAGAGCAGCAATGTCTACGCCATCATCAACTCCTATCTCACCGGCGAACTGCCTTCCAACCGGGAAAGCATGGACCGGCTGCTGGATGAACTGGGCAGCTACTCCTATCACAGCGGACTTTTTGTTCCGGATTAATCACTTTAAGAACAAAACAGCGCCGATACGGAATCTTTTTGTTCCATACCGGCGCTGTTTTTCTATATGCGGATTTTACTGTTCCGGATAATCTTTTCCGAACCAGGTGGCAATGATGCCATACGGTGTTTTCGGAGTTACCAGAGAAACTACCACCATAATAACGGTGGAAAGAAGTGTTGCCATAACTGCCGCGTTCATTCCAAGAGATAACGGGAGGATGCCCTTATCAATCAGAAGGAACAGTGCAATGCCGCTGATGATTCCGGCTACTGCGCCATACTCATTGGCTGGTTTCCAGAACAGGCCTAACAGCAGTACATGGAAGAAGGCTACGGTCATACCACCACTTGCGTAGGTAATCAGAGAAGCCAGAAGTTCCGGCGGATCACATGCAAACAGGAATACAATGATTGCAACTACGATGATGCTGCACATATTCAGCTTCTTAACGGTTTCCGGTTTTGCATTCGGATTAATGAGTTTGCTGTATACATCACTTACAAAAGTACCTGCAAGGGAAACTACCATTCCGCCTACGGAAGACTGAACCGCGCCGCACACACCGGCAAGAACCAGTCCTGCTGCCCACGGCGGCATTGCCGTAACAGCCAGAGTCGGAATTCCAAGATCCGGGGTTGCAAGAGTTCCCTCCGGAAAGAGGTACTTAATCGTAAAGCAAAGTCCATTCAAGCCTAACAGCCAGATTGCCACAACCACAGTTCCGACCTTGATTGCCTGATGCAGGGTGCGGGAATCTTTATACGTCAGTGCCGTCATGGTAACATGCGGCAAGGTAAAGGTAGCCATGCCCCAGAGGAACGCAAAGGAGAATACCATTCCGACGCCCTTCACCGGCATGAACCACTCTGGTTGCTGCTCAATCAGCGCCTGAATCGTTCCGGTATAGCTGAGACCAGTACTGCGGATTCCCATGAAGAACAGGATGATAACAGATACCGTCATGACAATACCCTGAATGACAATTGCTGTTGCTACGCCCTTGATACCACCCGTAACAGCCGCAATGATTACCAGAACGGTAAAGATTGCCAGTCCAATACGGTAATCCTGTCCGGTCAGGATCTGGAAAATACGTCCGCCGCCCGTGATGGTGGAAACCGCAAAGGCTCCCAGGAAGAACAGTACAACAAAGCTGCATAAAAAGCCAACCAGCTTGTTCTTATTATAGCGGTGCATCAAAAGTTCCACAAAGGTCTGGGAATTAGTTCTGCGGGCTACAATACCCACACGTTTACCGATCAGTCCCAGTACCATGAAGTTGGAACACATGGACCAGAAACAGCACACCATCCAGATAGCGCCGAAGGTATAAGTAAAGCCCGGCACTCCCATGAACACACCTGCTCCCGCAACGCCTGCGGAAACCATCATGGCAGTCATCAGAATACCACCGTCACGTCCTCCGGTATAAAACTTACTGATATAGTCTCCCTTTCCTTCTTTCATAGCCCGCCGGGAATAAAGACTATACCCCAGCAGCAGGATCGTATAAATTGCAAACACAACTACAATCGTAGTTCTTGTACTACTTGATATTTCCATAAAAGCCTGCCCCCTTTCTCCCCGGCATTATTTCTTCTCTCTTGGTTTTACAGTTCCATGCTCCGTGATATCCATATCCCGATAAACAAATGTGGTAATCAGGATTACGGCAACTACCATGCCGATCAGAAGGCAGATCTGGCAGAAAATCCAGAGCGGGAAGCCAAAGACATACGTATAATGCTGCGGATCAGGTCCGTTCATCATGTACAGGTTCATAATCATCAGAACGGTAAATACACAGAAGGTTCCGATGGTAACCCAGAATTCCTTTGCGGTCTGTACAAAGCGCTCATCCGGCTCAATTTCAGAAAACTCATAATCACGACTCTTCGGATCTATTTCTCTTTTCCCCATATGTAATCCTCTCTGCCAATATGGCTTTTATTTTCCGCTAAATTCCGGTGCTCTCTTCTCAGTAAATGCTGCGATTGCTTCCTTGAAATCATGAGAATACATCATGTTATCCATGAAACTGTTCTGTTCTACCATGAACTGGTCATACAGGCGGGCATCCAAGTTGCGGCAGAAGTTCTGCTTGAAGATGCTGACTGCGCGGTAGCAGGATGCGGCCATCTCATGGGCAAATTTATCTGCCTCATCCCAAACCTCTGCCTTCGGAACAACCTTCATAACAGTGCCGTACTGATACAGCTCCTCTGCCGTAACCGGATTGCCGGTAAATGCCATCCATTTTGCCTTATGTAACGGAACGATCATGCGGGCAAATACGCCTGCTGCCGGGATACCGAGTTTTACTTCCGGAATTCCGAACTTCACGCCCTCGCCTGCGATAATAAAGTCACTGGCTGCCGCGATACACATGCCTGCGCCCATTGCCGCGCCCTGAACCGCGCAGATAACCGGCTTCTTGCAATCCCACACGGCACCAGCTGCCTTGCCGCAGCACTCTGCGGAGTAGTTTGCCTTGGTGCGGGAATCAAAGGAATCAAATGCGCTGATATCATTTCCGCCGCAGAAGATCTTTCCATTGGCACGAACCACAACAACCGCAACATCATCACGCTCACCCAGCTCCAGAAGGGTATTTGCAAACTCTACATACATCTCGTTTACAAATGCGTTTGCCGGTCCTCTGTTTAAGGTTACATAAGCAATTTTATCTTTTACTTCCATTAAAATATCTGACATATCTCTTCCCTCCGTTTTTTATGATTGTTGTGTTCAGCCTTCCATAATTGCCTTTAGGCCACCCCAGTCTTCCTGGAACAATGCTGCATCCATTTCCTTTAAATTCGGGGAAATAATCGGCTTGAAATCCATATTTGCCAGAATGTCTTTCTCCAAGTCAATGCCAGGCGCGATTTCTGTAAGCATCAGGCCATCTTTTGTCAGTTCAAATACACCACGCTCCGTGATATACATAACTTCCTGGCCGGATTCTACTGCATAATCACCACTGAAGGTTACCTGGCCAACTTTGGATACGAACTTGCGGAACTTACCTTCATTTACAATGTGGATCTTTCCGTCTTTTACTTCGGTCTGCAGCTTGCCTGCCATAAAGGCGCCACAGAAAATAACTTTCTTTGTCGGCTGTGTGATATCGATGAATCCGCCCGGGCCGTTAAAGCGAGGGCCAAATTTGCTGACATTGACATTTCCGCGTTCATCGGTCTCCGCGAGTCCAAGGAACGCAGCTCCAAGTCCGCCGCCACAATACCAGGTGAACTGTACATCTTCATCCAGGAAGCACTCCGGATTCCAGCAGTTTCCGAATGCTTTTCCGGTAATGGCAACGCCGCCAACGGTTCCGGACTCACTGGTTAAAGTAACATATTTCCCACACTTTTCCTCGTTTACAACAGACGCAATATTCTGTGGGATACCGATACCAAGATTAATGCTGGTTCCTGCCTTTAACTCCATAGCCGCACGGCGGGCAATCACTTTCGCTTCCGTTAACGGCAGTTTCGGAAATTCGGCCAGATCTGCCTTTACATTTCCTGCCATAGCCGGATTGTAAGCAGATGCCTCATTCTGCTGATGGGTATGAATATCTTCATTGATCACAACATAGTCGATAAAGATTCCCGGAACATGAACGGTTCTCGGATGGATGGTTCCTGCCGCAGCCTTATATTTTGCCTGTGCGATAACAATACCGCCGCACTGCTTCACTGCCATTGCCAGGGAGAGGGCTTCACTGTTGATACTCTCCTCCTCGAAGGTCAGGTTTCCATGGGTATCTACGGTGGTTCCGCGGATCAGTCCCACATTCAGCACCGGCTTCGGATAGAACAGATACTCTTCGCCCTCAAAATCAATCACCTTACAGATATCTTCCTTGGATACCTGATTTACCTTGCTGCCCTCCAGACGCGGATCCGCATAGGTTTTCAGTCCGATTTTGGTCATCAAGCCCGGACGGCCAATTGCGATCTCATGATACATATGAAGGATATTTCCCATTGGCCAGCAATACGCTTCAATCTTATTTGTATTACACAGTTCCATGATTTTCGGGGATGCTCCTAAAAATCCTCCGTTCCAGCGTTTCAGCATTCCCTCATGTGCCCAGTGATCCCAGCCGTATTCGGTGATCGGGTTGTTTCCCTGGTGCGCGCCATAGAAAAGCGTCAGATTTTTGGGTTCTCCGGTTTCCAGAAATCTGGCTTCCGTGGAGCGAATTACATCCTCACAAAGTCCCATCAGTGCCATTCCTGCGGAAGCAACGGTATCATTGCTTTTAATCAATTCTGCTGCTTCCTTTGCTGTAACAAATCCTTTCACTTCCACTCCTCCTTCGTTATTTTTTTATCATTTATCATAATTATACAAAATCTCGCAAAAATTTATATAGATTTTCTGTTTCTTTTCCCGGAATCCCAGTTCCATTTTCCGTGCATTTATACTGCAAAACTAGCAGTTTTTTTGACAAAATAGCAGTTTTGTGGTACATTATATACAGTGTTTATGGAAGGATGGGCTTTATGGCAGAAAATTTACTTAACTACGAATGGCAGGCGCTCTCGCAGCTTATCTACCGCATGAACCGCTGCAAAGACTATACAGAATTTTCCAGAACAATTCTTGAACAGATTCAAGGTATCATTCCCTTTTCCCAGGGTCTTGTGTTTAAAGCATCCAGAACAAACAGCAGTATTGCCTTAAGCAATGCCGCTATCGTTCCCCAAACTCTGGAATTGCAATATTATGTTGATAAATATATGACCGGATCCTACTCTCCGCGCTGGACTTCCTATTTAAACAGTCCCTGGAGCAGCGTATTCCGTTATTCCAATATCACCCCGGACAATACCTGGACTAATACTCCAATTTATACAGATATTTTAAAGCCACAGGATCTGTACTACGCAATCTATATGACCTTTGTCCATCGCGACCAGCCACTTGGCGCCATTGCCGTCTGGCGGAAAAAAGGACAGGAGGACTTCAGTGACCAGGAACTGTTTATGCTGGAAATGCTGAAGATCCATATCGAGCTGAAGCTGTTCTATCTTTTAAACTTTGAAGTAACGCCAAAGACCTTTTCCGCATATTCCAAACGTTCCAATCTGACTCAGTTCGCAGAGGAAAAGGGGCTTACCAAACGGGAACTAGAGATTCTTCAGCTGATGAACAATGGAAAAAACGGACCTGATATCTGTGAGCAGCTTTACATCAGCGATTCCACGCTGAGAAAACATGTCCATAACATTTACCAGAAGCTGAGCGTCAAAAACCGTGTTCAGCTTCTGCAGTTGCTCAAAAGAATATAACAAAAGATGGAGACCGGCGATCCTTATCGGATCACCTGGTCTCCATCTTTCATGCAATAATGCTTTTCTACACCCAGTTCTTTCATCCACGCCTTGGTCTCTGGTGTGGTATATTTTCCATCCTCGTTGTCCCACAGCCACTGGGGTGTCGGCCACAGGCAGATTTTCGGGCTGACTGCCTCGTAAAACTCTTTCGTTACGGCATGCTGTCCATGGTGTGCCATCTGTACGATGTCGGCTTTTAAATCTTCCTTCGCCACCGTTTCCAGCACATGATTTCCGCCGTCCACCTGCAGATCGCCGGTGAACAGAATCGTGACACCGTTTACCAGCATCCGGTATACCATGCTGGCATCATTTCCGTCCCGCTCGCCCACATGGTTATCATCCGGCTCGTAGCGGTCGTTTAACACGGTGATGCACACATCATCCACCAGAATCTCATCGCCCTTTTTCACCGGGCATGCCTCATCCTTCGGAAGTCCTGCCAGCGCAGTGAGAATGGCATCCGCGGTTCCCAGATCGCCAAGCTCATGGGTCTTGTACCAGTCCAGGGAAGCAAAATCATAGTAAATATGATCGATGGTGATACCGGTGTCCTCCCCGTCGGCCTCACTCTGCAGGATGTTTAAGAGCGCTCCCACATGGTCGGTGTGAGCATGGGTCAGAAACCAGGCTGATACATGGCCGCCGCGCTTTTTGATCTGCTCTTTTAAGTAGTCGGCATCATCCCACCAACCGCCGTCCACTACGATCAGGCTGCCTTTCTTCGTCTCCAGAAGGAAGGACATCATCTGGGCCTTCGTCTGTCCGGCCAGCATGGTCAGCTCCGCTCCGCCAAGGATCGGCTCCGTCTGAGCCGCGATTTCTTCCGCGGTCTTTCCCTGGGTTTCCAGCTCTTTTACCTTCTCGCCTTCCGTCACCAGTTCCACATTTTCACAGGTTCCGGTACTTCCGGTCTGCTCCGTTTTATGGGCGGATTCCGACGCATCCGCGCCCCTTGCCCGTACTGCCCGCTTAACCGCAAACACGCAGCCAAAGGTAAGAAGCAGCACCAGCAATACGCCCAGGATCACAAACCACATATTCCTGTGTCGCCGGTAACTGCGGTATCTTCTGGATGCGGCACGGTCAATGGACATCTCCATCTGCCATCCGATCTTCCGGCTGCCGCTTCTTCTAAATCTGTGTCTTCTGCCAAATCTTCTCATAGAATCCCCTTGCTTTTTCCGCAATGCGGTGATATTATGTTCAATATAATTCGATTTTAAGTTTTTTTGAACAGGAGGCTATTATGAAACATTACACTAACCAAGCTGCTACCGGGCAGACATCTCTGCTCCACCAGATCGACTGGTTCACCACACTGGTTCCCTTCTTATGTATCCTGGCGCTCTGTGCCTGGTTTGTCATAAGTCCGGAAAGCTCCACAAACACCATCAGCGCCATCCGTAATTTCCTGGGCGATGAGATGGGAAGCTATTATCTCATCATCGGTCTGGGTGTGTTTGTCTGCTCCCTCTATATCGCGTTTTCCCGGTTCGGAAAGATCCGCCTGGGCGATACCGACAAACCGCTGTACTCCGGCTTCCAGTGGGGCTCCATGATCTTCACTGCCGGCCTGGCTGCCGACATCCTGTTCTATTCCTGCTGTGAGTGGATCCTGTACGCTTCGGACCCGCACACCGCCGAGATGGGGGCCCTGCATGACTGGGCTGCCACTTATCCCCTGTTCCACTGGGGACCGATCCCCTGGGGCTTTTACCTGGTGCTGTCCGCGGCTTTCGGCTTCATGCTTCATGTCCGCAAACGGACACGTCAGAAATACTCCGAAGCCTGCCGCCCGGTTCTTGGAAATAAAGTAGACGGTCTGGCCGGAAAGCTCATCGACCTGATCGCGGTCTTTGCGCTCCTGGCCGGAACTGCCACCACATTCTCCCTGGCAACCCCGCTCCTGGCGGGCGCCATCAGCACGGTGACCGGCATCCCGCAGAGCACCGGACTCACCCTGGTGATTCTCATTGTGGTCTGCGCCATTTATACCTTCAGCGTGTACTTCGGCATGAAGGGCGTTCAGCTCTCCGCTGCCACCTGCACCTGGCTGTTCTTCGGCCTGCTGGCCTATGTCTTCTTCTTTGGCGGCCAGACCCGCTTCATCATTGAAGAAGGCATAACTGCTCTGGGCAACTTAACCCAGAATTTTATCGGCCTGGCCACCTGGACCGATTCCCTCAGAACCTCCTCCTTCCCGCAGACCTGGACCATTTTCTACTGGGCCTACTGGATGGTATGGTGTGTGGCCGTGCCGTTTTTCATCGGCTCCATCAGCAAAGGACGCACCCTGCGCCAGGTCATTCTGGGCGGCTATGTATTCGGTCTCTCCGGAACCTTTACTTCCTTTATTATTATGGGAAACTACGGTCTCGGCCTGCAGATGCATGGAAAACTGGATGTGCTCTCCACCTACGCTGCAGACGGCAACCTGTATCATGCCATCCTGGATATTCTCGGACAGCTCCCGCTTTCCAAAGCCGTGCTTGTCCTGCTGGTGCTGTCCATGATCACCTTCTACTCCACGTCCTTTGACTCCATCACCATGGTGGCCTCCACCTACACTTACAAGGAGTTAAAGAGCGATGAGGAGCCGCACCGAAACGTCAAGCTGTTCTGGGCTATTTTCCTGATCCTGCTGCCACTGGCGCTGATCTTCTCGGAAAACTCCATGTCCAACCTGCAGACCGTATCCATCATCGCGGCCTTCCCGGTGGGGATCATCATGCTGCTGATCATCACCTCGTTTTTTAAGGACGCAGACGCGTATCTGCAGGAGCAGGCGCACAATTCAAAATCCTGATTCCAGGCAGTGCAGAATTCCGCCCGACACATAGTATCCGCCTGCTTTTCACAGAAATATATCCGCCGGATTTGTACGACTCCGGCGGATTTTTCTGGTCAATTTTTCTGCACTATTCTTACACAGACTTCTTCTCCACATTCTGTGTCTCTTCCACGATATAAATCGGCCGGTCCTTCAGCTCGCTGAACAGAATCGCGATATACTCTCCGATAATACCCACGATCAGAAACAGGATTGCGAACATAAAGCAGTTTAAGATCACGATGGTGGCGTAACCGCTGGGCGCGCCCTGGCGGGTGAACAGCGTGTAGATCATTACCGCCACTCCCAAAAGTCCCGCAAAGGCTCCGGCGTAAATGCCAAGCTTTAGCGGCAGATTGGAAAAGCACATGATCGTATTCATGGAAAAAGCCAGCAGCTTGCGGATGTTGTACTTGCTTTCCCCTGCGACCCGGTCGTGAGCCTCATAGGTAATGGTGGTCTTCTGGAATCCAATGCTCTGCACATACCCCCGCAGGAAACGCACCTTCTCCCGGTAATTCTTCCGCAGCACCTCGGCTGCTTCCCTGGATACCGCAAAAAAGTCCGACGCGTTTGGCTCAAACTTTACCTCCGAAAGGGTGTTGATGACCCAGTAAAATCCAGCGGAGGTGATGTTCTTGATCAGCCCTGCGGACTTATTCTTCGTCCGCACCATGCTGATGACCCCGCATCCCTCCTCAAATTTCCGCACGATTTCCGGCAGACATTCCGGCGGATGCTGCAGATCCGCGTCCATACAGACGATGCCGTCTCCATCCGCATAGTCAATGCCCGCGATCATGGCTGCCTCGTGACCAAAGTTGCGGGAGAAGGATACCACCTTCACTTTCTCATCCCGGGCTGCATACTCTCTTAAAATGGAAAGACTGTCATCCCGGCTTCCATCGTTGACGAACAACAGCTCGTAGTCCCATGGAAGAATCTCCAGGATCAGCTTGATCGTCTCATAAAACATAGGCAGGGCCTGTTCTTCATTGTATACCGATACCACTACCGATAATTTCTTTTCCATCATGCTTCCTCGTCAAATACCTGAATGTCTATTGTGGAATGGGCCGGTACCCGCTCGGCCTCCGGCGGCAGCTTCATGTAGTCGCCGTATACCCAGGTCAGAACCTCATGGGCATGCTTTGAAGCCATCAGTGTCTCGCCCTCAAATTCAATGTCGGTAATCTCTTCGCACCATTTCTTCTGGATGGTCACATACAGATAATCCGGCTGGTAGTTGCTGTAATAGCACAGACTGCTGCGGCCATGCTTATCCTTCAGCGCTGCAGCATACTGCATTTTAAAAATCAGTTTCATCGGGATCAGCTTTCCGACTGCGGAACCGCCTCCCACCGCCAGCTTGTGGAACAGGCTGTACTTGGAGAAATCCAGATGATACCGGTGTCCCATAGCCAGAAGGTAAATGCTCTTGTGGAGCAGCCGGGTAAATTCTGCTGCCGCCTTGTTTTCCGGAAGCTCGTCGATGATAAACAGATCTACCCACAGGTGATTTAATTTGCCCTCGTAATACTGCACCTCCGGGGAATCCTCATGGCGGCGGCTATTCTTGTAAATGACCCGGGCCGTAAAATCGAAAAACGCTTTTCCGCCCTGAAACTCATTCGGCATCAGAAGCTCCATCGTATCCGGCAGTTCCCGTTTTACTACCTTTAAGAATGCCTCGTAATTGTTGCGGGTAAACGCGATATCCACGTCATCATCCCACGGGATAAAGCCTTTGTGACGGACAGCCCCAAGCAGGGTGCCGCCGTCCAGCATATATTTAATCTTATATTTTCTGCAGATCCGGTCGATCTCTTTTAATATTTTTAAATTAATCTCATGAACCTTTGTTAAATCGTACTGCACTGTCCGACCTCTTTTCCGGCTGGCCTCCACATGGCGGAAGGCTGCCTGATCCTGTATCTGTCATCCGCGCATCCTGCCTGCGGCTGGTGCGGAAACTACTGGTTGATGGCTTCGCGGATCGTTGCTGCCATGTAATCGATCATCTCATCGCTCATGCCCGGATAAACACCTACCCAGAAGGTATCCTGCATGATGCGGTCGGTGTTGGTTAACTCGCCCACCACACGGTAGCCGCGCTTCTCTGCCCGCATCTGGTCAAAGCACGGGTGCTTGGTCAGATTTCCGGCAAACAGCATACGGGTCTGCACGCCCTTCTTCTCCACGTACTGAACCACCGCATTGCGGTCCACGCCTTCCTTGCAGGTGATAAGGAAACCAAACCAGCTTGGTCTGGAGTTCTCACACGGCTCCGGCAGGATTAGCTTGTCAGTGGTATCTGCCAGTGCTGCTTTCAGACGGTCAAAGTTATGGCGTCTGCGCTCCACAAATCCCGGGAACTTGTCAAGCTGCGCACATCCGATGGACGCCTGCAGGTCGGTAGCCTTTAAGTTATAACCGAAATGAGAGTATACATATTTGTGGTCATAGCCCAGCGGCAGCTCGCCGTACTGACGGTCGAAGCGATGTCCGCACAGGTTGTCCCGGCCGGACGGGCAGACACAGTCGCGTCCCCAGTCGCGGAAGGAGCGGATGATCTTGTTGAGCAGCGGGTTGTCGGTATAAACAGCGCCGCCCTCGCCCATGGTCATATGGTGCGGCGGGTAGAAGCTGGAGGTTCCGATATCACCTACTGTTCCGGTAAATTTTTCCACACCGTCAATGGTGTAACGGCTTCCAAGAGCATCACAGTTGTCCTCGATGAGCCACAGGTTATGGCGGTCACAGAAGTCCTTCACGGCCTTTAAGTCAAACGGGTTGCCCAGAGTGTGCGCGATCATCACGGCTTTCGTCTTCTCAGAGTAAGCCTCCTCCAGTTTCGTCACATCGATGTTGTACTGCGGGATGGTCACATCCACAAACACCGGAACCGCGCCGTACTGAATGGCCGGGGTTACGGTAGTCGGGAACCCCGCTGCCACGGTGATGATCTCATCGCCCGGCTTCACCTGACGCTCCTTTAAGAGTGGGGAAGTCAGGGTCATGAAAGCCACCAGGTTTGCGGAGGAACCGGAGTTTACCAGAGCGCAGTAACGCACATCCAGATACTCTGCCAGCTTCTCCTCAAACTCATCGGTGTAGCGGCCGGAGGTCAGCCAGAACTCCAGGGCGCTGTCCACCAGATTCACCATCTCCGCTTCATCGTACACGCGGGACGCATACGGAATGCGGTCACCCGGTTCGTATTTCTTCTTATTGTTAATATGATAGGTTCTGCAGTAATCCGCTACCAGGTCAAGGATTTCCTGGCGTGCCTGCTCCTGTGTTTTTTCCATATTATTACTCTCTCCTATATCTTGTTGACAGATTTCCGTTCCGGATCTCTAAGGTTTCCCCGGATCTCATCTGCTCTCTCTTAGTATTGCTGAATCTGCTGATCCATGACCTTTCTCATATCCTCCCCAGCCAGGTACGCCTTCGACCAGACAATGGTCTTCTCAATCGCATCCTGAATATGCCAGTGGGGCTTCCAGCCAAAGGTCTTCTTGATCTTCGAGCAGTCCAGCTTTAAGAAGTTTGCCTCATGGGGGCCTCCGTCATGCTGGTTCACCCAGGAAGCGCCATCGCCCCAGAGATCACAGAACAGCGTTACCAGCTCGCCGGTAGTCACGCAGTCGCACTCATCCGGTCCCACGTTATAATATCCCTGGTACGCCAGATCCTCATACTGCTTCTGGGCAATCTCCAAATAGGCAAACAGCGGCTCCAGCACATGCTGGAACGGTCTTGTGGAATACGGATTTCGCACCACAATCTCTTTGCCGGCCTCCATGGCGCGAACGCAGTCCGGGATAATGCGGTCGTTTGCAAAGTCACCGCCGCCAATGACATTACCCGCCCGGGCAGTGGAAATCGCACAATGTCCGTTCGCGAAGAAGGACTTCTGATAGCTGTGGGTCACCAGCTCGGAGCAGGATTTGCTGTTGGAATACGGATCATAGCCATCCAGCGGATCGCATTCGCGGTAGCCGTATTCCCACTCCCGGTTCTCGTACACTTTATCGGTGGTCACATTCAAAAAAGATTTCACGGAAGGAGTCAGGCGCACGCACTCCAGCACGTTCACCGTTCCCAGCACGTTGGTCTCATAGGTGTAGACCGGATCCTTGTAGGAATCCCGCACAATGGGCTGTGCTGCCAGATGCAGCACGATTTCCGGCTGTACCCGGTCAAAGACTTCCTTCAGATGTTTCAGATCCCGGACATCCCCGATCACGCTGTCCATCGTATCTGCCAGTCCGGCAATGGAAAACAGAGCCGGATTGGTTGGGGCCTCGGCTGCGTAACCGGTCACCTGTGCGCCTGCCAAAGTCAGGATCCGGCACAGCCAGGAACCTTTAAAACCCGTATGTCCGGTCACCAGGACTTTCTTTCCCTGATAAAATTCCCTGCATGTATTCAAATCATACTTCATTGTATTCTCTCCCTGCTGCCACTCTCTATTCGTTCCAGATCTTCCAGGGCGCATTTCCGGACTGCCACAGCTTCTCTAAGAGCTGCATCTCGCGCTGGGTGTCCATGCACTGCCAGAAACCATCGTGGTAGAAGGACATCAGCTGTCCCTCTGCAGCCAGACGGGTCATCGGCTCCTGCTCGAACACGGTAGTGTCGTCCTTTAAATAGGAAAAGACTTCCGGATTCAGCACCATAAAACCGCCGTTAATGATGGCACCGTCGGATGCTGCCTTCTCGCGGAAGGAGCGGATGGTATTGTCCGGGCCAATGTCCAGCACGCCCTTCTGCTGGTCGATGCTGACGGTCGTGATGGTAGCCGTTTTTCCATGGGACTTGTGGAACTCCACCAGTCCCTTTAAGTCTACATTGCAGACTCCGTCGCCGTAGGTCAGCATGAACGGCTCGTCGCCAATATACGGCTGGATGCGCTTTACGCGGCCGCCGGTCATAGTGTTTAATCCGGTATCCACCAGCGTCACCTTCCACGGCTCCGCATAGTTGTTGTGAACCTCCATCTTGTTGTTGGCCAGGTCAAAGGTCACATCGGAGGTATGCAGGAAATAATCTGCAAAAAACTCCTTTACCACATACTGCTTATAGCCCAGGCAGATCACAAAATCATGAAATCCAAATTCGGAATAATATTTCATGATGTGCCACAGGATCGGTCTTCCGCCAATCTCAATCATTGGCTTCGGCTTTAAATGGCTCTCTTCACTGATCCGGGTTCCCAGACCACCTGCCAGAATTACAACCTTCATCTTCTTTCCTCCGTATGGTATCATTTACATTTCAGTCCGCTGTCATCTTCAGAAGCACGGCCAGCCGTGTCACGCCACGCTTCTCCAGCGCGTTCGGCACATAGAAATTGCTCTCAAACCGCAGGGTCACCGGCTGATACGGATCCACCTGAATCGTGCATTCCTCATTCTGCTCTGTAAAGTTAATATATTCCTTCGGCTCGCCGTCCACATACACGGTCAGCCACTGGTCGTCCGTGAGATCCCGCGGATAGTGAAAGCTTAAATGGATTTCTCCGGTGCTTCCGGCCATCACCTGAACAGACGCGCGCTCATCTAACCAGCCATCATCGTAGAAGCCGTAGATCGGACGGCATTTAAACAGGGATGCCGCATGGGTGATATCCTGGAAGCGGTTGTTCTCCGGGTCCTCCTGGATCACCAGCATGTCATCGGTGATAAGGCCAATGTCCCGCAGATCCTTAATATGGACCACCTTCACACAGTCCTCACGGTTCAGCCGGTCAAATACCCGGAAGAATTCGGCCTGGGTGAAATCGTCCATCTCGAATTTATCCCCTACAATGTAGATGGTCTTTCCAAAAATTCCCACACCGTACTGTCCGTAGGTTTCCTCTGCCAGCGCGTTATAGTGTTCCTGGTCTGCCCAGTAGTAGAGGTTCGGGAACAGGCCCCGGTAATAATGCTCCACCGGAAGCATGAACAGCACGTACAGGGTAAACAGGCTTAAATACGGAAGCGCCTGAACCCAGCGGCCCCGCTTAGCCATCTGCTCAGTGAGACTGCCGTACATCCAGGAGAGGAATAACAGCGCTGCTGCCAGGGAAACATAGACCCAGCGCATCTCCACGCGGATGGTCACGCTGGAGCAGACAATGCAGGCTCCGATAAATGCCACAAACAGGAATGCCTTCTGTAAATAAGGCACCATTTTCTTACCTTTATGAAGCACCCGGATAATAAAAGCAATCACCAGCATCGCGATCATCAAGTCTGCCAGGGCAATGAGAATGGTCACCCACAGCGGCGCTTCCCGGAAGTTCTGTCCGTTTAAATGCTCCGGCCCGGCGTTAATGCCGAAGATGTAGGCAATCTGGCTTAATACAAAGTGCAGCACTGAATTTACAGACAAGGTATCTACCACATCCGTTCCACCGGTTCCCGGCGGGGAGATGGTTCCGATAAAAATGAACCGCAGAAGCTGGATCAGGGCAAATCCCACCGTCGGAGCCGCCCACAGCTTCCAGCTCTTTGACATTTTAAAGAGCAGGGAAAAATAAAACAGCGGAAGCAGCACCATGTAACGCTCATGCACCAGGCAGACACAGAAATAAAGCACTGCCGCCAGATAAAACTTCCGGTTCGCAGCCGTCTCATCCGTTTCTCCCAGATACTCTAACAGGAAATAGAGAATCCCCAGCGCCATCCACATGGCCATGGTCTCCATCAGGCCCAGGACCTGGCCGATCTGGTAATAGGACATGCGGGACATTAAAAACATGACCGCGCACAAAATCCCTACATACGCAGAATGGCTGAACCGTTTTGCCATGCGGTACAGGTTGTACGCAAGACAGGAGTTCAGCACAATGTTAAAGGGCACATACCAGTTCACATGGGTGCCGAATAGTTTCATTTCTGTCCATGCCACCAGATTGTAGAGGGCACGGAAACGGGTTCCGCCGCTGGTAAACACCGCCGCGAAAAACGGGTTATCGTTAAAACAGAACCACTGGTAGAGATCATCCATGTAAAGGCCCTTGATCTCCATATGGCGGTTGATCACAAACGCGAACGCAGTCAGCAGGATCAGGGCCAGGGCTTCCGTCTTCCAGACGTCCGCGCGCTTTGTCCACTGATACTGCATGGCCTCCGCCTTCTGCTTTCCGCTAAATTCCATCTTTTCCATAATTATACTCCAAATTATTTCTCATAAGCCGAATATGCCTTGCGGTAAAAATGCATCAGCACTTTTACCACCGGCTTCGGCCAGATTTTTCCATACATGGCTGTCTCGTCTGCCCCGCGTCTGTGGTCTTCAATGCAGGCTTTCGTGGTGGCCCCGTCATGGATCCGGTAGCGGATCAGCGGACGCTCCACACAGATAAAACGTCCCGGACGGTTCGCCAGCTTCCACATGGTATCCCAGTCCAGCGCAAATTTATAGGGCGAGTCAAACAGCGGCGCGCCCAGCGCCTCTTTATCATAGGTACAGGAAGGACAGATGATGGGGTTGCCAAACACCAGCGCCGCTTTTTTCACAAAGGTCCGGTCTGCCAGTCCATGCAGGCGAAGCGGCAGACGCAGGATCATTTTGATAAACTGGATCAGCCCCGGTCTCTGCAGCGTTTCCCCTTTTAAGATCGCGCAGTCTGTAGTGAACACCGTGGTGTCCGGGTATCGTTCCCAGCACCGCTGTACCTCGGCCGCGTAATCCCGGTGGTAACAGTCATCCTGATGGGCAATGGTCACCAGACGGGTGTCCGCCTTTCCGTAAGCGAAGTTCCAGTCATCCTGAATGTCGCTCTTTCCATCCCGCACATACAGTGGAATATCATGGATTTTTGCCATAGCTTCCAGAAACGGACTTGGTGTGGAGGTGCAGAGAATAATCTTTGACTTCACAGACTGCCGTTTCAGGGAATGGATGCAGGCATCCAGATAGGGCGAATCCTTATAGGCACAGATCGCAAAAGTATGACTGGTCATGGCCGCTTGTCTCCTTCCTGTTTCATTCGTGTTTTGCTTATGCTCCCTGCCGTCTGCAGGGTCAGCACCTTTCCTATTCTTCGAAGAATGCCTCTTCTAACATCAGGCACAGCGCATGATAAATCGGAAGATGCAGTTCCTGGATCTTAAAGGTCTCCGTCTCCGGGACGATGATGGCCACATCTGCCCGCTTTCCAAGCAGACCGCCATCCTTTCCGGTCAGACCAATGACGCTTAAGCCTTTCGCTTTCGCGACGGTCACCGCATAATCCACATTTTTCGAGTTTCCGGAGGTCGATATCCCCAGGAATACATCCTCTTTGTCCCCATACCCACAGACCTGCTGGGCAAAGATCATGTCCGCGTCCACATCATTGGCAAAAGCCGTGGAAAGGCCCGGATGTCCGTCCAGGGCAATGGCTCTTAAGCTGCCCTGAAGGCTGCGCGCCAGCTCTGCTCCGTGCTTTGTATCCTCCATAGCCAGACAGCACTGCAGTGTCTCGTCTAACGGGCGGCGCTTTTTAAAGCCCTTCATCAGTTCCCCGACAATGTGCTCCGCGTCCGCGCAGCTTCCGCCGTTTCCAGCCACCAGAAGCTTTCCGCCTGTGCGGTAACAGGTCTCCAGCACCTCATAAGCCTTTAAAATAGCCTCCCGGTTCTTCTCCAGAACCGGATAGCGTACAAACAGCTCCTCATAGATTTCCTGCTGTTTTTCTGTTAATCTCATTGTATGCCTCCAGTAAATCATTTGCGTACAGATCGTAAGGGAAGTCTCCCTTCTTTTTCTGTTCTTCGTGGACTCCGGCGCCGTAGCCGGTTCCCACCAGCACGGTGCGGACTCCGTAATTGCGTCCGGCCTCAATGTCGATCAGCTTATCACCGATCATCCAGGAAGAAGCCTTGTCCACGTCAAAATCCTGTTCCGCCATCTCAAACATGCCTGTCTCCGGCTTGCGGCAGTGGCACTGGATTTTGTACTTTCCAATGCCATGCTCCGGATGGTGCGGACAGTAATAAAATGCGTCAATCTCCGCTCCCTGCTCCGCCAGAAGCTCATTCATATAGCGGTGCAGTTCCCTGACATCGTCCTCCGTGTAATAGCCCCGGGCCACCCCCGCCTGGTTGGTGATCACCACCAGCTTGTAGCCCTGGTCCTTAAATGCTTTTAATGCCTCCGGCACTCCCGGAAGCAGCACCAGATCTTCTTTCCGGTGCAGGTAGTTGACCTCAACGTTCAGCGTACCGTCCCGGTCCAGAAATATTACTTTTTCCATGGTATATCCTTATTATGGGCTGCTGCAGACTGTATCCAGCAAGTTTCCATATCGCAGCGCCCCACTTTTCATTTTCTTTGCTCGTAACTGTTCAGTACCCTCACAGTTACCTTTGCTCTACAGCTTGAACTCGTAGTCCCCGTTCGGCAGATGCACCTTCACCTCATGGTAGTCCCAGCGGTTCTCATCCGCGATCCAGGACTGGGCGCCGCGCAGTTCAAAATTCCAGTCGGCCAGCTGACCGCCCATCTGCTCCATGCGGGCTGCCACTTTATGTTTTACATTGTACGGGCAGTACATGAGAAGATAACCGCCGCCGCCAGCGCCCAGAAGCTTGCCGCCCAGGGCTCCGGCCTTGATGGCCTCATCGTAAAGCTCGTCAATCTGCGGGTTGGTGATCTTGCTGCTCATGCGCTTCTTGCTCTGCCAGCCATAGTCCAGAAGCTTGCCAAAGCTGTGCAGATTGCCCTTTAACAGCTCATCCTTCATGGCATAAGCCAGGGCCTTCACCTCGCACATAGCATCAAAGGCATCTTTCTTCTCGTAGTTTTTCACCTGGTCCTTGATGATATTCGCGGACACATGGATGTTGCCGGTATAGCATAAGAGCAGGTTATACTGTAACTCATGCAGAATATCTTTCTTAATGCGCAGCGGGTTTACCACCACATTGTTGCGGCCGTGGAACTCGATAAAGTTAATGCCGCCAAAGGTTGCCGCATACTGGTCCTGATAACCGCCGTCGATCTTTAAATCCTCACGCTCTACCTGGTAAGCCAGGTCAGCCAGGCGGTAAGCGTCCATCTCCACGCCCTTCCAGCGGGCCATGGCCGTTAACAGGGAAACCATAACGGTGGAAGAGGTTCCCAGACCGGAACCGGCCGGAGCGTCACACTGCAAGTACACCTCACAGCCCTGGTTGATGCTCATGGCCTTTAAGGCCGCGGTGACCAGGTCCAGCCGCCCGTCGTAGACGAAGTTCTCCTTCGCGTTGTATTTGACTGTCATATCAAAATCCAGAGAGTGTACGATAATCTGGTCATCCTCTCTCGGAACGATGGAACAGTACGCATATTTGTTGATGGTGCTGCCGATGATGGCTCCGCCCTGCTCTACGCAGAATGGCGCCACATCCGTACCGCCGCCGCCGAAGCTGACGCGAAGCGGTGCCCGTCCCCTGATTACCATACCACTACTCCTTTCTCTACATCCTCAATAAACTGATAATAGGCCTCCGGAATGCCGATGTCGATAAAGTAGCCGTCATTCACGAAGCCGCCCAATGCGCGGCCCTCAGAAAGCCACTTCGGGATCATCTCGTTTTCCAAAGAAACCTTTCCTGCCGGAATCTCATCCAGCAGGACACGCTTCATCAGATACACGCCGCCGTTGATGGTTCCCGGCTTCGTCTCCGCGCTCTTTTCGTTAAAGCCGGTGAGGCGTCCGTTCGTTAACACGGCTGCCCCGTACCGGGAAATATCCGGCACTTTCCGGAGCACCAGTGCCATATCCAGATCCGACTGCTGCTGCATGGTCACCAGGCGGCTGTAGTCGATCTGATAAAACGTATCCGCGTTCAGGACAAAAAAACTGTCCTCCGTAACAAATCTGCCGGCATTTTTGATGGCTCCGGCTGTACCGAGAAGTTCTTCCTCGTAAGCGTAATGAACCGTGATGGGAGTCCCGTCCGGCGCGGTAAAGCCGCTGCCGTCCCCAAAATACTCCTCCACCATGGAACCCTTGTAGCCCACGGCAAAGATAATATCCGTGATGCCGTGCCGTGAAAGCTCGTGCACCACATATTCCATAAAAGGCTTCTCGCCAATCAGGGCCATAGGCTTCGGGCGGTCACTTACCACGCTCCGAAGCCGGGTTCCCAGACCGCCGGCCAGTAAAATTGCCTGCATTGTATATTCTCCTTAATTATCTCTTAAAATCGTCCTCGATGACCTTCCATGCCGCATCCATGCTGAAGTGGGTGCGGATGTAGCTCTGGGTCTTCTCGCAGAGTGCCTTGCAGCCCTCCGGACTCTTGTAGAGTCTGGTCACCGTCTCGGCAAATGCCTCCGGCTCGTCTTCTACTAAAAGCACATCCTCTACCTGCGGGATTCCCTCCGCGCCGATGGAGGTAGTGACGATCGGAGCACCGTTATAAATTGCTTCTACCACCTTGCCCTTTACGCCTGCGCCATAACGCAGCGGAACCACAACCACCCGGCAGGTAGCATAAAGCTCGCTCAGTTCTTCCTCAGACACGAAGCCTTTGATGATGATGCCATTGCCCGGCTGCTGCAGCGCCTTGATCTCGTCCGTTACCTTGGAACCAACCACAATAAATTCCGGCGGAACCTGGCCTGCTGCCTCCATCTGCTGACGGATGCGCGGATAAATATCCTTCGCGAACCAGAGCACCGCGTCTGCATTCGGCGGATGCGCGAAGCCTCCGACAAACAGCAGTCCGTTGCGCTTCGCAAAGTCTTCCTGAATATCAGACTTGAACTCATCGAACACATAAGCCGTAATGTCTTTAACATTGATGGTCGGATCGATCTCATGGATCGCGTCGCGCTCAATGTAAGACGGATAGTAAGATACCGCCGCCTTGCTCATCAGCGTAAACTCGATGGATTTCCAGTATTCCGCATCCTCACGGATCTTCGGATCTTTGGTAATCTGGTACTCACGGCTCTCCCGCAGCCAGTGCAGGTCGTGTCCGTAGTAAATCACCTTGATATCGGTATTATCTAAAATGTAATCAATGTATTTGGAGGCAATGTGCGGGCGGTTTAAGTAAGCCACCGCAATGTCATCGCCATGGTCACGCAGCCAGTCCCAGATCTTGACCTGATACTCCGGTCCGTATAAAACCTCGATGCCCATCTGCTCCAGCTCGCTGGTGTAGGGCTCCTCGTTCATGAAGTTGTCGCCCAGGAATTTTACCACATAGCCCTTCTTTAAGAACATCTTTAAGTACTGATAGGTGGTCTTGGAACCTGCATCCTTATCGTAAGTCGGCACATAATGGTCTACCACCAGGATGATCGGTTTGCCCATGCTGCGCTCTCTTGCACGGAACGGATCCGGGTTGCCGTCGTTCTCGCACTGTTTTGCGAACTCATCGGCCCATTTTTCCTTCAGTTTTTTGCTGTTGGCAATCTGGTATCGCTTTAAGCCGGTTCCCTGTACATCGGTACCGTTGGAAACGCCCTCAAAGTGGATGACCTTGGACTTCGGCTGGTAAACCACGCGGTAGCCTGCTTTTCTGACCTCGAAAGCCAGATCGGAATCCTCGCAGTAGGCCGGTGCAAAACGAGTGTCAAAGCCGCCAATCTGATTCCACAGCTCATTGGACAGTAAGATGGCCGCGCCAGAAATGTAGTCAACATCTTTCACATAGTTGTACTCCGGCTTGTCCGGGTTATCCAGACGGCCATAGTTCCAGCCGGAACCATCGCTCCAGATGATGCCGCCCGCCTCCTGCAGCCGTCCGTCCGGGTACACCAGCTTGGAACCCACCATGCCGATGGTCGGGTCAGACTCAATGAGCTGCACCAGAGAAGACAGCCAGTTTTCGGTCACCTGGGTGTCGTTGTTTAAAAACATCACATATTTACCGCGGGCATGGCGCGCTGCGTTGTTGCAGTTGCGTAAAAAGCCCTGGTTTGTGCTGTTTCTGCAGATCACCAGACCTTCTGCGTACTCGGAAAGATGCTCCGTAGCATCCGTAGACACATCGTCCGCAATGATAACCTCATAGGAGACATCCTTCGTGTGCTCTAAAATCGAAAGCAGGCACGCATAGGTATAGTGGATCTGGTTGTATACCGGAATGATGATGGAAACCGTTGGGTTCTCCACCTGTTCAAACTTCAGGCGTCCATGCTCCCGGTAAATCTCACCAATGTTGAAATCGCCGTCCCGTAAATTTCTTCCCTCCGGTGTGGAGTAAAGCTTCATGGAGCGAAGCGGATGCAGCATGTATTCCTTCTTATAATGAAGCTTCTTTCGCTCCATGGATCCCTTCGGGTACTTCTGGTTGAATTTATCGCCCAGTTTGCGGCGGATTTTAAAGAGGATGGCCTCATGTTTGTTTAAGTAATTTAAGGTCTTCGCCATCTCCCCGATCTCATGCTCATGGTTGTGAATGATGGCTTCCAGGTTGGTAACATGGTTGTTGGTCAGACGCTGTACTTCCGTGATCTTGCGGATGGTCACGTCCTTCTCGCGGCTGTGGATCTTCATCTGCTCGATGCGCTCTCTTGCTCTTGCAAGGTCACTCTCGGTCTGACGGATGTCACGCACGGTGCGGGAATAAACCATGTAATTACCCAGATACAGCTCCTGGTTCTCACCATGTACATAGTTCTGGAAGTTCACTTCCATCTTGCGGTACACTTCTGCCATCTCCGGCGTAATGCCGAAGTAACCCAGGATCTGATCTAAGGTCAGCTGTTTTAACACGCTGCTGTACTGTTCATAGAAGTAGTACAGAATGCGGTATTTTACAAAATGCTCCGGAACCGGGAATAAGAATACCCACTCGTAATCCAGGCAGTAGATGCCTTCCCGGGTCATCAGCATGTTTTCAAACAATGCGTCGATGTTGGAAACCTCGCAGGCGGTATCGGAAAGCAGCAGATCCTGCTCCTCCTCTGTCAGGTCTGCGCCAAACACCTCGTCAAACTCTTCGGTGCGGACAAAGGCGCTGCGGCACTCCGGACTGATGTCATAGATCTGGTTCATGACGATCTGCAGGACATCCAGCGGAAGCTGTCCGCCCTCTAACTGCTCGCCTAATTTTTCCGCACAAGTCTGACCCACCAGATATGGGAAATAAACCGAATTGCGATGCTCGGCAAACTTCGGCTCTGCCACCTTTAATGTGCGGTGCTGCTTCGTCAGTTTCTCATATCTTTCTTTGAAGGAAGCAATGTGGGCGCTGCCGTCCAGGCTCAGGGCAGCCTTCTCGACGTAGCGCTCCTTCTCGTCTGCTGCGCCGGTTCCAGCCGTTTTTCCCGCAGTCTCCACACCTGCTGCTCCGGTTCCAGCCCCAGCTGCTGCCTCGCCGGTCACATTCCGCTCGCAGATACAGGTCTTGATCTGGAACTCTTCTCTTCTTGTCTTGTTATATTTAATGAAAATCCGCTCATCATCCTTCTGAAGCTGTTTCGGATCTGCGCTCCAGAATACCAGATAGGAGTTAGCGTACAAGTCAAACAAACCTGCTTCGCAGACCGTATCAAACTTCTCCCCCTGCTCCATCATGTGGTACGGCGGATAATCGTAAGCCGGTGTCACGCGGGTTAAATCGCCCTTTTTCGGCAGATAGGCGTCAGAGTAGATGCTGACCGGGGTCTTATAGTCCGGCATCGGATAATAAAACTTCAGTGCGCCATTCTCCTCGGCCATGCTCTGGTTTTCTTTATCTCCACAAAGCAGCTCCATCAGCTGGCGCTTGGTCAGCGCGTTCTCTTCTTCCACGGTTCCCGCAAAATATTTCATGCCAAGGGCATTGGCGGAAGCCACAATCAGAATGCCCTCCGGCTTTAACAGCGCCTTGGCTGCATGAATGTGATCCTCATAGGGAGCGGTCAGCGTTCCCGCAAAGATCACATAGTCGTACTTTTTGCCCTCAGCACAGGCCTCAGCCGCGTAACCGGTCAGGCTGTCCTTGTGGTAATGGATGTTGGCCGCGCCCGGATAACGCTGTCTTACCGTCTCCAGTGCGGATTCGGTGTCATCCAGAACCGTCACTGCGCTCACGCTGGAACGCAGAAGTCCCGTCAGCGCACCGTAATCGGCACCCACCTGAAGGACCTCCGCCTCCGGCTCGAAGTCATACCACTCAAGCAGCAATTCCCGCTGGGAAGAGAGGGCATATAACAGGTCCAGCCGGTGGTTGTCCTTTAAGATGGAGCGGATGTCTCCGCGGTGCTCGGAAAGGAGCGCCTGTATCTCATCATCGATCTTTCTCATGTTCATGTTTCAAAAACCTCTTTCTTATGTTCACGTTCGTTGTTCGCCATGTTTGCGTTTTGATCCTGTCGTTTCCGGTCTCACGCATTTCCCGGCATGTTTTTTCTCCATCTCACGCATTCCCGGTTCCCGAGTTCCCGGAGCCCGCCGGTTTCAGCACTGCCTCCACCTCGGATTCCATATCATAAACACCCACGGTATTCTTATTGGAAATGACCGTGATATTTGCCACATCGTACAGACGGTGGTACACGGTGTGCTCGCCCTGCTCAAAGCCGGTGCAGCTCATGGAAAGCAGATACTCACCGCCCTGAAGGGTCATCTTCTGGCGGAAGTTCACCTCGTACTCATCACCGTTTTTCACAGGACGGATCTCGGCGCCCTCAAACATGGTGTTGGTGCCGGTTAAGTCCGCGCCCTTCTTATCTTTAATGGTATAAGTAAAGATCGGCGCCTGGATACTGTCATGGAAACGAATCTTTTCTTTGATGGTGAAATACTCACCCTTTAACAGCAGGTTCGTTAAGTTGCCCCGCTCATCAAACATGCCAAGGTCATAGATTTCGGCCTTGCCGTTGCCATACTCAGTGCGGTTCGGGTTGATGGTGATTTTGTCTTTCATGAGGCCGCTGTGCACTGTTTTTTCTTCAATATTTTTTTCTGGAACATTATCTTTTGTTTCTGCTCCATTGTCCATCCCGCCGGAAAAATCATTCATCTCCAGCAGTTCTTCTTCCAGGTCATCCATCTGGTTGGCCAGGATCTTCTTGTAGAGATCCACCATCTTGCCCGGCGCGCCCTCAGCCACATAATGGCCCTTATTCAAAAGCACCACCCGGTCACAGTATTTGATGACACTGCCCATATCATGGGTAACCATAAGAATGGTGGTTCCGTTCTTTCGGATTTCCTCCATGCGGCGGTAGCACTTGGACTGGAAGAACACGTCTCCCACAGAAAGTGCCTCATCCACAATCAGGATTTCCGGCTCTACATTAATAGACAGCGCAAAAGCCAGCCGCACAAACATACCGCTGGAATAGGTTTTCACCGGCTGGTAAACGAAATCTCCAATATCGGCAAACTCCAGAATATCCGGGAGTTTTTCATCCATCTGCTTTTTGGAGAAGCCCATCATGGTTCCGTTCATATAGATATTCTCAATGCCGGTGTAATCCATGTTGAAGCCCGCTCCCAGCTCCAGAAGCGCCGAGATGACTCCGCTCACCCGGACCTGACCGCTGGTTGGCGTCAGCACTCCGGTGATGATTTTTAAAATAGTTGATTTGCCGGAACCATTCGTTCCGATGATGCCTACCGTCTCGCCCTTCTTTACATTGAATGAAATATCACTCAGCGCAAAAAAGTCCTTGTGGTAGTTTTTGTGGGTTAAGCTGAGGGATTCCTTCAGCCGGTCAATCGGCTTGTCATACAGCTTATATATCTTGCTCACGTCCTGTACCTGGATCGCGTATTCGTTATTTGAAGACATGGTATTCCTTTCATCCGCAGAGCCGCAAAAGCTGCGTTTTTCTTCTCACAAATGCCCAAAAACGGGGGCACTTTTCCGCCCATCTGGCCCTGCAGGCCGCAATACGGGTAATTTACCACGACAGTATACCATTAATTTTCATCAGGTGCAAGGCAAGCGAGGGTGCGCACCATAATTTTCATAAAAATGTTAGAATTGCTATCTTGTAAAACCACGAAAATGCCGGGCGGCGCCATTTAGCGCCTGCCCGGCATTTTCTATATTCAAATCAATTTTTATTTTTTAAAGATGTAGCACGCGGTCGCGGATCTCCTGTGTCCGGCCCTGGTTCCAGAACTGGGTTCCGATGTAGCCACAGGTACGGCGCGCAACGGACATCTTGTCCTGGGCACGGTTGCCGCAGTTCGGGCACTCCCAGACCAGCTTGCCGGACTCGTCCTCGACGATCTTGATCTCGCCGTCGTAGCCACAGCACTCGCAGTAATCGCTCTTGGTGTTCAGCTCTGCATACATGATGTTCTCGTAGATAAACTTCATGACGGACAGAACCGCCGGAATATTCTGCTGCATATTCGGCACTTCCACGTAGCTGATGGCTCCGCCCGGAGACAGCTTCTGGAATTCGGACTCGAATTTCAGCTTGCTGAAGGCGTCAATCTCCTCAGTTACATGAACGTGGTAGCTGTTGGTGATATAGTTCTTATCGGTTACGCCCGGGATGATGCCGAAGCGTTTCTGTAAGCATTTCGCAAACTTGTAGGTGGTGGACTCCATCGGGGTGCCGTATACGGAGTAGCTGATGTTCTCTGCCTCTTTCCACTCCTTGCACTTGTCGTTCATCTTCTGCATAACAGCCAGAGCGAACGGTTTTGCGGACGGGTCGGTGTGGGACTTTCCGGTCATGCGCACGCACATCTCATGCAGGCCGCAGTAGCCCAGGGAAATGGTGGAATAACCGTTAAACAAAAGCTTATCGATGGTCTCGCCCTTTTTCAGTCTTGCCAGGGCACCGTTCTGCCACAGGATCGGAGCGACATCGGAGATGGTGCCGAGCAGACGCTCATGACGGCAGCGCAGCGCGCGGTGGCAAAGTTCCAGACGCTCCTCAAAAATCTCCCAGAAGCGGTCCATATCGCCCTCAGAAGAGCAGGCCACATCCACCAGGTTGATGGTGACAACGCCCTGATTGAAACGGCCGTAGAACTTGTGGCTTCCGTCTGCGTTTCTCTGTGAATCCTCTACGGTCAGGAAGGAACGGCAGCCCATGCACGGGTACACGTTTCCGCCCTTCATCTCCTTCATGATCTTCGCGGAGATGTAGTCCGGCACCATGCGCTTTGCGGTACATTTCGCGGCAAGCTCAGTTAAGTGCCAGTATTTGGAATCTTCGGTGATGTTGTCCTCGTCCAGAACATAGATCAGTTTCGGGAATGCCGGGGTGATCCACACGCCCTTCTCGTTCTTGACGCCCTGCATTCTCTGGATCATGACTTCCTCAATGATCATAGCCAGGTCGTCACGGGTGCGGCCCTCCGGAACCTCATCCAGATACATGAACATGGTAACAAACGGAGCCTGTCCATTACAGGTCATCAGAGTAATAAGCTGATACTGGATGGTCTGGATACCACTCTTGATCTCCTCGCGCAGTCTGCGTTCTACTACGCGGTCGATGATGGCGTCATCCAAAGACTCACCGCACTCCTGACGCTCCGCGATGACATTCTTGCGCAGTTTCTGACGGCTGATGTCTACAAACGGAGCCAGATGTGCCAGGGAGAAGGATTGTCCGCCGTACTGGTTGCTGGCTACCTGCGCCACGATCTGGGTGGTAACATTGCAGGCGGTAAAGAAGCTGTGCGGCTTCTCGATCATGGTCTCGCTGATCACGGTGCCATTCTGGAGCATGTCCTCCAGGTTGATCAGGTCACAGTTGTGCTCCTTCTGCGCAAAATAATCGGTATCGTGGAAGTGGATGATACCCGCCTCATGGGCGCGCACGATCTCCTCCGGAAGCAGAACACGGCGGCTTAAATCCTTGCTGACCTCACCAGCCATGTAATCACGCTGGGTAGAGTTGATGACCGGGTTCTTGTTGGAGTTCTCCTGTTTTACTTCCTCATTCAGATGCTCGATCAGAGCCAGGATGCCGTTGTCGGTCGTGTTGGATTTTCTGGTCAGCTCTCTCTTGTAACGGTAACGCACATATTTCTGCGCTACCTCATAACCGCGCATCTCCATGATGCCGGTCTCTACCATATCCTGAATATCTTCTACGTTTACCGCATGCGTAGCCTCTTCCACCTGCTTTGCGATCATGTCTGCCACTGCGTTGATCTGATACTCATTCAGCTGATGAAGATGATCCACACTGGCATTGGCCTTGGTGATCGCGCTCACAATTTTGGAGACATCAAAAGAAACTTCCTTGCCGTTTCTCTTGATCACATTTGTCTTAACATCCGTAGTCATGCCCAAACCCCTCTCGTATATACTATATCTTGTATTTTTATTGATTATAAACAACTATATGTCGTAGCAGAGATTATAATACTACAAATGTGGGGAAAATGGAAGTGGCAATTTCACGAATATTTCATGGAATATTTGGTTGAATATTTATTTTACATAAGGTATGATTAGACAGGTCCGTTTTGCCAAAATGCGGAAATTTCCGCAGAGTTCCTTGCTTTTCACTCGGAGCGGCAAACGGAAAAAGAACACAGGAGGTTCGCACATTGCTGAATAAATGGAAACAAAAGATAACAAAATTTGTATGTTTTGCCCTAACATGCCAGTTGTTCGTTTTGACGGCCTGGGCAAAACCCGACTGGCCCTCTGACACCGGCATCATGGCTGAAGCGGGCATTGTCATGGATATGGATTCCGGCGCCATTCTGTATGGCCAGAACATTCACCTGCCGTACTATCCGGCCAGCATCACCAAGATTCTCACAGCACTCATCGTCCTGGAAAATTGCAATCTGCAAGATACTGTAACATTTTCTACGACGGCTGTCAACCAGGTTGAGGCCGACAGCGGAAATAAAATCAGTGTCGTGGCCGGAGATGAACTTTCCGTAGAGGATTGTCTCTACTCTCTGCTTCTGGTCTCCTGCAACCAGGCTGCCAATGCCCTGGCTGAGCACACCGCGGGCAGCATCCCCGCGTTCGTGGACATGATGAATGAAAAGCTGGTGGAACTGGGATGCCAGGAAAGCCATTTTGAAAACCCATCCGGCTTAAACAATGACAATCAGTATGTTTCCGCTTACGATATGGCCCTGATTGCGCAGGCCGCCTACGACAACGATACCTTGGTGGAGATCAGCTCCGCTACCACCCATAAAATCGCGCCGACCACCCAGAATCCGGATGGCTTCACCATCCGCGGGGAGCACCGTCTCTGTGTGACCGAAGATCCGAGCAGCCCATATTACTACCCGGAGGCCGTAGCCGGAAAGACCGGATACCTGATCAAAGCCGGCAATACCCTGGTCACCTACGCGGTAAAAGACAACCGCCGCCTGGTCTCCGTTATCTTAAAAGGGCAGCCGAGACAATACTTCGTAGACGGTAAGGCACTTCTGGAATTTGGATTCCGTTCCTTCCAGGACTATACCGTGGCAGACTATGAAAGCCGTTACGTGACCGGAAACGAAACCATCAATCTGGATAAGGGTTCCTTCCAGGCGTCCGACCTGATGATCGATCCGGACAGCGTCATCACCCTGCCAAATGGTGCCACCTTTGAGGATGCGGACATTTCCCTTGGCGCGCTGCCGGAGATCAGTCCTGACAACGCCGTGGCTCTGCTCACCTACAGCTACAATGACCGGACCATCGGAACTGCATACCTGCTGGCAAAAGACGGCGTCACCATCGGCGGGGATGATCCGGACACAGAAACCGCCCCGTCAGATACCGACGCCTCAAACACAGCGGCTTCCGTGACCACTGCTTCCAACGCAGAGAAGCCTCAGCGGCCTCACAAAAATATTTCCGTGGCCGGTGTCCTGATCACGATACTGATCGTACTTCTCGCACTTGGTGTGATCGGCCTTGTAAGCTGGTTTATCTACTCCAAAAAGAAAGAGGCAAGACTGCTGGCAGAGCGCCGGGAGCGCCGCAGACAGCGGTTAAAACGTTCCGGTGATGAAGAAGAGTTTGAGCGCCTGCTAAATGAATACAAAAACAAAAAGAAATAAATCCGCACTGCGGTATACATCGCGAAAAAGGATATGAAAAAGCCCATGAAAACATTGTTTTCATGGGCTTTTCTGATGCCGTTTCGATATGTTTTCCAGGTTGTCAGCTTACCACCCCAGGTTAACCGATTCCCCGCCACCTGCCGTGATGGTTTTAGATGCAGAGGCCGTACTCTCTGACTGCGCAGTCCCGGCTGTCTGCTCTGCGCTCTGTTCTGCCTGCGCACTGTCCGCCGCATTCTGCTCCGTCCGGGTGCTGTCCGCCGCACTCTGCTCTGCCTGCGCACTGTCCGCGTTCTCTGTTGTTCTTCCATAGTTCAGCGCTGCGTACACATCCAGCATGCCATTGCTGCTGAGTTTGCCTTCCAGCGGCGGAATCTTACGTGCTGTTTCCAGAAGAACTTTCCGGATATCGGAAAGCTGCAGGTCCGTGCGGTAGGAATACAGGAATGCCGCCGCTCCAGTTACCATCGGGGCAGACATGGATGTTCCTGTCATAAATCCATAACCGCTGTTTGCAATGGCGCTGACAATGTAGGTGCCCGGTGCCGCAATATCCACGCTCTTTGCTCCGTAGTTGGAGCTTTCCGCCAGGCTTCCGTCAAACATCAGGTTTGCCACGGAAATGACATTGTCCAGGTCGAAGGAGGATGGGTAATCCGGCTTCTGATCGGTATCTTCTCCGATTCCCTTTGCGTCACCATTTCCTGCAGATACCACAAATAACATCTTCGAAGCCCGCATTACCTTCTCCAGTTCCGGATAATACTCCGTAGTTCCAAAACTGAGATTGCAGATGGAGGCTCCGTTTGCTTCCGCATAGCGGATGGCCTCAATAATGGCCTTTTCCTCTCCAACACCATACTGGGTTCCCAGGGCTTTCAATACCATGACCTTCACATACTTGTTGTCTGCGATTCCGGCAATGCCGCCATTTCCACGGGCCGCGGCAATGGTTCCCGCCGCATGGGTACCGTGGTCATCCTCACTGCCCTTGCAGAGTTCATTGTTTCCATCAAAGAAATTCCAGCCATGGACATCGTCTATATAACCGTTTCCGTCATTGTCAATGCCGTCCCCCGGAATCTCATCTTCATTGGTCCAGATGGCATCCTTCAGATCCGGATGGTTGATGTCAATTCCGGTATCTATGACCGCTACCACCACCTGACGGTGCTCCTCCGTGCTGGAATCGTAGAGGTTCCACGCCGGAAGAATATTGATATCCACCCCACGTCTTGCCCGGATCTCTTTGATACGGTAAGCATCCGGTCCGGCTACCGGGGCCGGCATGCCAAGATAGTTTGCCAGATCAATATAAGTTGCCAGCTTCGGATTGCTGTCCTTAAACCGGTTTGTGATCTCACTGTACTGTAATTCCGCATCGTTTTTCAGCCCCCACTGATACCGGGAATAACTGTCCGAGGAAGACAGATTGGCCACGCCAGGACCGTAAACATTGGCATGAAAGGTATATTGGGCTGTTGTCTCCGCGGATTCACCCTCCGGCTCTGCCACCAGCGTTTCCGAAACTGCAGCACTGTTGCTGGCCGGTACAGCCACTGCCAGATGCAGTCCCGCTCCGCAGAGCACTGCCGCCAGCGCTGTTGCCGCCTGCTGTTTCCATTTCATTTTCATAATATACTCCTCAATTTTTCTCTACTCCTGCCAATTATAACACAACTGTCCATACTTTAGTTTGAAGATTGTGTGAAATTCATACAACAGAAAAACCCGTGGAGAAAATCTCCACGGGTCATCTTACGTTTGGACACAGTAGGCGCACCAGGCGCATCTACATTATATGAAAATTTCGATTAATTTCTAATTAGAGATTAGTCGCAGATAGAAACAACACGGCCTGAACCTACGGTTCTACCACCCTCACGGATAGCGAAACGAAGACCCTGCTCCATAGCTACCGGGTGGATCAGCTCAACGGTCATCTCTACGTTATCACCAGGCATGCACATCTCGGTACCAGCCGGGAGCTCGCAAACGCCAGTTACGTCAGTTGTTCTGAAGTAGAACTGCGGACGATAGTTGTTGAAGAACGGGGTATGACGACCACCCTCGTCTTTGGTCAGAACGTAAACCTGTGCGGTAAACTTATTGTGGCACTTTACAGATGCCGGCTTACACAGAACCTGTCCACGCTCGATCTCAGTTCTCTGGATACCACGAAGCAGAGCACCGATGTTATCACCAGCCTGAGCCTCATCCAGTAACTTACGGAACATCTCGATACCGGTAACAACGGTCTTCTTGGTCTCCTCGTGGATACCAACGATCTCAACCTCATCGTTCAGATGAAGAACACCACGCTCTACACGGCCGGTAGCAACGGTACCACGACCGGTAATGGTGAATACATCCTCTACAGGCATCAGGAACGGCTTATCAGTCTCACGCTGCGGATCCGGGATCCAGCTGTCAACTGCGTCCATAAGCTCCATGATCTTGTCGCCCCACTCGCCCTTCGGATCTTCCAGAGCTTTCAGAGCAGAACCCTGAATGATCGGGGTGTCATCGCCCGGGAACTCGTACTCGTTCAGCAGCTCACGGATCTCCATGTCTACTAACTCAAGCAGCTCCGGATCGTCAACCATATCACACTTGTTCATGAATACAACGATGTACGGTACGCCTACCTGACGGGAAAGCAGGATGTGCTCTCTGGTCTGAGCCATAACACCATCGGTTGCTGCTACTACAAGGATAGCGCCATCCATCTGAGCTGCACCGGTGATCATGTTCTTAACGTAGTCAGCATGTCCTGGGCAGTCAACGTGTGCATAGTGTCTCTTCTCAGTCTCATACTCAACGTGTGCGGTAGAAATGGTGATACCACGCTCTCTCTCCTCCGGAGCCTTATCGATGTTCTCGAAATCGGTAGCGGTGTTACCAGCAACTCTCTCAGACAGAACTTTGGTGATTGCTGCGGTCAGAGTGGTTTTACCATGGTCAACGTGGCCGATGGTACCAATGTTACAATGCGGTTTGGTTCTTTCAAACTTTGCTTTTGCCATTTTATAACGTCCTCCTTGATTTGCCCGCCTAGCACGGGCGATTGATTATATGGTTAGGCTGTTCTTTATTATATGCTATTTACGCAATATTTTCAAGCCTTTTCTCTATTCCGGCCGGCAGCTCCGCAGCATGTTCTTTGATAAAAACAACCGCAGAACTACCGATTGGAAATTAGATTACATTATTTCTTATGCTCGTTGATAACCTTCTCCTGTACGGACTTCGGAACCGGCTCGTACTTCTCGAAGAACATGGAGTAGTTACCACGTCCCTGAGTCTTGGAACGAAGGTCAGTAGAGTAACCGAACATCTCGGAAAGCGGAACGTATGCCTTAACGATCTTACCGCCGCCTAAGTCATCCATACCCTCGATACGGCCACGACGGGAGTTGATATCACCGATAACATCACCCATGTACTCCTCAGGCATGGTAACCTCAACCTTCATGATCGGCTCAAGCAGGATAGCGCCTGCCTTCTGCATAGCCTCCTTGAACGCCATGGAACCAGCGATCTTGAATGCCATCTCGTTAGAGTCGACCTCATGGTAAGAACCATCGTATACGGTAGCTTTTACGCCGAGTACCGGGAATCCAGCAAGGATACCGGACTTAGCAGCCTCTTCGATACCAGCGCCAACTGCCGGGATGTACTCTTTCGGGATAGCACCACCGACAACGGTAGACTCGAACTTGAAGGTCTCTTCTGCGTTCGCATCCATCGGCTCGAAGTGAACTTTACAGTGACCATACTGACCACGACCACCAGACTGCTTAGCATATTTGCTGTCTACGTCTACGGCCTTGGTGAAGGTCTCTTTGTAAGCAACCTGCGGAGCACCAACGTTAGCTTCTACGTTGAACTCTCTCAGAAGACGGTCTACGATGATCTCCAGATGTAACTCACCCATACCGGAGATGATGGTCTGGCCAGTCTCCTGGTTGGTGGATGCACGGAAGGTCGGATCCTCCTCTGCAAGTTTCGCAAGTGCCTCACTCATCTTGCCCTGACCAGCTTTGGTCTTCGGCTCGATAGCGATATCGATAACCGGCTCCGGGAACTCCATGGACTCCAGGATAACCGGATGATTCTCATCACAGATGGTATCACCGGTACCGGTAACCTTAAAGCCTACTGCTGCAGCGATATCGCCAGAGTAAACTTTGTCAATTTCCTGTCTCTTGTTAGCGTGCATCTGAAGGATACGGCCAACACGCTCTTTCTTGCCCTTGGTAGCATTCAGAACGTAAGAACCGGAATTCATGGTACCGGAGTACACACGGAAGAATGCCAGTTTACCTACGAACGGGTCAGTCATGATCTTGAATGCCAGAGCTGCGAACGGCTCTTCATCAGAAGAGTGACGGAACACTTCATTGCCATCCATATCGGTACCCTTGATAGACGGGATATCGGTCGGAGCCGGCATGAACTCGATAACTGCGTTCAGAAGTCTCTGAACACCTTTGTTTCTGTATGCACTGCCGCAGCATACCGGAACAGCGGTACACTCACAGGTAGCTTTTCTTAATACTTTCTTCAGTTCCTCGATAGACGGCTCTTCGCCTTCCAGATACTGCATCATCAGATCATCATCCAGCTCGCAGATCTTCTCTACCAGCTCGGTGTGATATAACTCTGCATCATCCTTCATATCATCCGGGATTTCGCAAACAGTAACGTCGTCGCCCTTATCATCGTTGTAGATGTAAGCCTGCATCTCGAACAGGTCGATGATGCCCTTGAACTCGTCCTCTTTACCGATCGGCAGCTGTAAGCAGATAGCGTTCTTACCAAGTCTGGTACGGATCTGCTCTACTGCACCGTAGAAGTTAGCGCCCAGGATATCCATCTTGTTGATGAATGCCATACGCGGTACGTTGTAGGTATCAGCCTGACGCCATACGTTCTCGGACTGCGGCTCTACACCACCCTTTGCACAGAACACGCCTACAGCGCCGTCCAGTACACGAAGGGAACGCTCTACCTCAACAGTGAAATCTACGTGACCTGGGGTATCGATGATGTTGATACGATACTCCGGCTGTCCTTTGATTGGACGGTTGTCCTGGCCATGAATGGTCCAGTGACAGGTAGTAGCTGCTGAAGTAATGGTAATACCACGCTCCTGCTCCTGCTCCATCCAGTCCATGGTAGCAGTACCTTCGTGAGTATCACCGATTTTGTAGTTTACACCAGTGTAATACAGGATACGCTCAGTCAAAGTGGTCTTACCAGCATCGATGTGAGCCATGATACCAATATTTCTGGTTCTCTCCAACGGATATTCTCTTCCAGCCAAAGCTTTTTCCTCCTATTAGAATCTGAAGTGGGAGAAGGCCTTGTTAGCCTCTGCCATCTTATGCATGTCTTCTTTACGTTTTACAGATGCACCAGTGTTGTTTGCTGCGTCCATAATCTCGTTTGCCAGTCTCTCTTCCTGGGTCTTCTCGCCTCTCTTACGGGAGAACATGGTGATCCAGCGAAGTGCCAGGGTCTGACGTCTCTCCGGCTTAACCTCGATCGGCACCTGATAGGTAGCACCACCGATACGTTTTGCCTTAACCTCCAGAACAGGCATGATGTTGTTCATAGCCTCTTCGAAGACTTCCAGAGCCGGCTTGCCGCTCTTCTCTTCTACACGGTTGAATGCACCGTATACGATTTTCTGTGCAACACCCTTCTTACCGTCAAGCATGATGTTGTTGATCAGCTTGGTTACAACCTTGTTGTTGTATAAAGGATCTGCTAATACATCTCTTTTCTGAATATGTCCTTTACGTGGCACGTTACTTCCCTCCTTAATTATAGAAATTAATTCATAGGTACTCACATGTTTCCATAAAAATGTGTTCGCGCACGGTTCTATCTATTCCTGCAACCACAGGCAATATCATCCCGGCACTAACTACTTTTACTTACGTTAGTGGTACTACTAGTGTAAGTTGTTACTTATTTCTTTTTAGCGTCTTTCGGTCTCTTAGCGCCGTACTTGGAACGAGCCTGCTTTCTGTTGGCTACGCCTGCGGTATCAAGAGTACCTCTGATGATGTGGTATCTGGTACCCGGAAGGTCCTTAACACGACCACCACGAATTAATACTACGCTGTGCTCCTGTAAGTTGTGTCCCTCGCCCGGGATGTAGCTGGTTACCTCGATACCGTTAGAAAGACGTACTCTGGCGATTTTACGAAGTGCAGAGTTCGGCTTCTTCGGGGTTGCAGTCTTAACTGCGGTGCAGACACCTCTCTTCTGCGGAGAAGAAGTGTTGGTTGCACGTTTCTGTAAGGAGTTGTATCCTCTCTGCAGAGCCGGTGCAGTAGACTTCTTTTCTGCGGTCTGTCTTCCCTTTCTCACTAACTGGTTGAATGTTGGCATTCCTTTCACCTCCTGTGATATTGTCTGTTGGTTGCTGTAATTCTTTTCAGCTTTTTGCGCATCAAAAAATCCTGCGATTTTCGCACGCCATATCATTATATCCGTTTGGCGATAGCATGTCAAGAATATTTTTGTAATTTTAACCTGTTTTTCTTTGTATTTAAGCCATTCTTTCCATTGCGTATATTATCGGACAGCCCGGAATAGAATGAAGCAATCAGAGTATTCCCAAAAGGAGAGGTTTTATGCTGCCATCCCGCCCGAAAGCTGTTTTAATTTCCCTTGTCGCTTCCTATCTCTTATCTGCCCTGCTTTTATTCATCCTGGCCTTTGTTTTATACAAGCTGAAACTGAAGGAATCCCAGATCGCGCCTGCGGTCTGCGCGCTCTATGCCATCTCCTGTTTCGCAGGCGGACTGCTCTGCGGCAAAGCTTTGCGAACACGGCGCTTTTTCTGGGGCCTTCTCACTGGAGTTCTGTATTTTCTGGCGCTGTTTACCGTTTCCATCCTGCTGCGTCACGGCCAGATGCCGGAGCCTTCCCGCATGATCCCGGTGCTGGCCTGCTGCGCGGCCGGCGGCACGGTCGGGGGAATTTTAAGCTAAGCGGCCCATGCTGCGCGACGCAAAGAAGGAGACACCTTACGGCATCTCCTTCTTTTTCACTGTTCTGCTGCGTTTTTGTTTCGGCACAGAACCTCGCTGTCTATTCCGCAGCCTTTTCTTCTTCCTTGTCTTCCGTTTCCTCCGGATGATGGATCTGAATGCGGATCTTTCCAACCCTGTTTTTGTCCATCTCTTCTACTTTTAAATGAAGATTTTCGTAATCGACTTCCTCGCCTTCCTCCGGCAGATGGTCCAACAGACCGATCACCAGGCCACCAATGGAGTCGTAATCCTCGGATTCCAGTTCCAGTCCCAGGCGGTCGTTTAAATCGTCCAGCTTGGCAGAACCATTTACCAGATATTCATCCGGGCCGATTTCTTTTACTTCGTCCTCCTCATCCTGGTCATACTCATCGCGGATCTCTCCGACAATTTCCTCCAGCATATCCTCCAGGGTGATGAGACCTGCCGTGGCACCGTACTCGTCCAATACAATGACAATGTTATTGAAGGTTTTTCGCATCTCCAGCATCAGCTCGGCTGTCTTCTTGTATTCATAGGTATAGAGCGGCTGGCGCAGATAATCACGGATGGAGAAGTTCTTTTCTTTCTCGTGATCGAACAGAATGAAATCCTTCATATTTACAATGCCGATGACATTGTCCGTGTTCTCCTCGTAGACCGGAATACGGGTGAAGCGCTCCTTCTGGAACAGTTCCATGAGCTCGCTGAAAGTCGCGTTTACCTCTACCATGACCATGTCGATACGCGGCACCATGACATCTTTCGCCACGGCATCTCCGAAATCGAACACGTTGTTGATCATCTTCTTTTCTTCGCTCTCAATAACGCCTTCTTCATGGCTTACTTCTACGATGGTGCGAAGCTCATCCTCAGTCATGGGTTCCTGCTTTTTGTTCGGGTCTACCCGAAGAAGGAAAAGCACTCCCATAGACAGCTTATTGACGATAACGATTACCGGAGTCAGGACTACCATCAGCACGTGAATGATGCCCGCGTAAGCAAAGGAAATCTTCTCCGCGTACAGCGTAGATATGGTTTTGGGCGTAATCTCACCAAAGACCAGAATCAGCAGCGTCAACACACCGGTAGCGACACCAACTGCCGCATTGCCAAACAGGCGCAGAGTCAAGGTCGTCATCAGGGAAGAGGCTGACAGGTTCACAATGTTATTGCCGATCAGAATGGTGCTGAGCATCTTGGCCGGATCTTCAATCACCGCTGCCACCATGGCCGCGCGCTTGTCACCGCCCTCTGCCAGAGTCCGCACACGCACCTTGTTTACCGTAGTCAGGGCAGTCTCCGCCGAGGAAAAAAATGCTGATAACATCAGCAGGATGATCACTGCTGCCAGTTGTATGCCCGTACTGTCTCCAGAATCTAACATAGAATTATTTCGCTCCTTTTATATTTTCATACGATTTTACATGGTTTTCCGACTGCTGTCAACCGGAGTTTTCTTTGAAAAAGCACTGCGTATCTCCTTTATGATCTCCTCCCCAAACAGGATGCCGGAACCAAGAAATACAAAGATATCCCCAAGGTTAAAGACCACACCCTTCAGTTTTCCACACTGAATGCTGAAGTAATCCACCACATAACGCCGCACCACGCGGTCATAAAGGTTGCTGATGGCACCCCCCAGAATGATGGCAATGCCCAGCTTCTGTACTTTTTTGTCTTTCTGAGGAAGAATCGCGGTCAGAAAACCGGCCAGACCGGAAATAACCGCCAGCGGGAGCATCCGCACAAGTTCTCCATGCTGTTCCAGAAAGCCGAAGGGAAATCCTGCGTTGTGGTTCCGGTAAAGCAGGATTTTTTCCTTTGTATGCGGCAGAGGTTTGGGAAAGTCTTCCGGTTTTTCCCGCTCAATCAGCCATTTGATGCCAAGATCCAGTGATGACAGCGCTGCAATGATTCCTGTATAAAGCATAACTCGTTCCTCCTGATTTTCCAAATATCCACACACGATTGTGGCAGCGGCAGCCCGGCCGCCGCGCAGTTACCCTCATTGGTAACTGTTCAGTACCCTCACAGTTACGGGCAAAAATCCATTAAAAATTGCCTTCGGCAATGGGATTTTTGCCTGCAAGCCCATGTTTTCATACGGTCAGCGCAGTGAATGCGCAGACCTACTGAACAGTTACCCTCATTGTACTATCAAAAGCGGATGGCGTCAAATTGTAACCGGTTCCCTGTGCTGCTCATATACTGACAGGAAAAGACTCCGGGAGTTTTTATGATTCCCTGCAATGTTTCCCCCGCCTCGGAAGATATTGCCGATTTCATTGTCCGGTATTCCCCGAGGGCCGTAGAATCCCTCTATGAGCTTGCCGGAACCCGGTGTGTGAATCTGGTCAGTCAGGAATATGCCATTGTTCACGCGCCGCTTTCCGGTGTTCTTCCCTTAAGTTTTACGCAGCATACCTACTCTGCCATTCCAAAGCTTTACGGTCTTCAGGATACCACCGCGCTGGAAGCTGCCGGAATCCTCCCGGTCTTTTCCCAGCCGAATCTCATGAGTACCGGACAGGGCGTCCTCATCGGACTGATTGATACCGGAATCGACTACACCAATCCTCTGTTTCAAAACCCGGATGGCACTAGCCGGATCTTACGGCTCTGGGATCAGACCATGGAAAGAGAAGCTTCCCCGGAGCCGGTGGCGGGATTCCAGCCATTCTACGGCACCGTCTACAGTCAGGAGGACTTAAGCCGCGCTCTGGACTCCGAAAACCCATTTGAGCTGGTGCCCTCCACCGATACCAACGGGCATGGAACCTTTCTGGCCGGTGTTGCCGCGGGCCGCCAGATCCAGAGTCCCACCACGTTTTCCGGTGCTGCCCCGGACGCCGCGCTGGCGGTGGTGCGGTTAAAACCTGCCAAGCAGTATCTGCGGGAATTCTTTGCAATTCCGGCTGACGCGGACGCTTACCAGGAAAATGACATCATGACCGCTGCCGCCTTTCTTCTCGGTGTTGCCGGTCAGTACCGGCTGCCACTGGTCCTCCTTCTGGGCGTTGGAACCGCACAGGGAAGCCACAGCGGGATCTCTCCCCTGGCCATGCAGCTGCAGGCCTTAAGCGGCACCCGCGGTTTTGCCTGCGTCACCGGTGCCGGAAATGAAGCCGGATTCCGGCATCACTATCCGGGCCGTCTTTCCCCAGATCAGGCATATGAGGATGTGGAACTGCGTGTGGCGGATTCCACCGCCGGATTTTCCATGGAACTCTGGGCCGATGTTTCGGAGCTTTACGCGGTAGGCTTCGTCTCTCCCTCCGGGGAAGTCATTGAGCGGATCCCTCTGGCGGTGGGACAGGAAACCACCGTCTCCTTCCAGCTTGATGCCACCCACATTTTCATCAGTTATCAGATCACAGAGGCTTCCTCCGGACGGTTTCTGGCCTTTTTGCGTTTTACTGCTCCGGCCCCCGGCATCTGGCATATCCGGGTCTATCCCACGCTGTTTGTCTCCGGGCAGTTTCACATCTGGCTTCCCATGCAGGAATTCCTTACCGAAGACACCGGATTTCTCCGGCCCGACCCGGATATCACCATTACGGATCCCGGCAACGCGCCTCTGCTCTTAACCATCAGCACATACAACCATGTTACCGAAAGTCTTTACATCCACAGCAGCCGCGGCTTCACTGCCACCGGACAGATCAAGCCGGATCTTGCCGCTCCCGGCGTGGAAGTACAGGGGCCTGGACTGCCTCGCCAGGATGGCAGCACCTTTTCCGGCTCCACCCGCGAAGCAATCTCGTCATCCGCCACAAGCCCGCTCACCCGAAAGACCGGCTCCTCCGTGGCCGCCGCCATCGCCGCCGGAGCCGTGGCCTCTCTCTTCTCCTGGGGCTTCACCCAGGGAAACGACCTGACCCTCACCAGCATCTCCGTAAAATCCATTCTCATCCGCGGAGCGGACAGAAAAGAAGCGTTCCGCTATCCCAACCGCCAGTGGGGATATGGAACGCTGAATCTGTACCGGGCATTTCTGCTTCTGCGGGAGTAAATCTGTATACCACAAAGGCCGCAGGAACCGCCTCATGGCGGTTTCCACGGCCTTGATACATCATATCATATGGTTATTTTTAGTTGGTCTCACCGGCCGGTTTGGTTCCCAGGGTAATCTGTACGGTACGTTCTACATACTGTCCATTCTCCAGTGACTGTACGGTTAAGTTCACGGTGTCGCCGCCTTTGTAGTAGGTCAGCATATCTTTCAAATCTGCCATGGTGCGGACAGTCTGACCGTCGAACTTGGTGATGATATCCTTTTCTCTTAAATCGGACTGGGATGCAGCACTGTCCTCTACGATCTTGTATACATAGATACCTCTCGGCATGCCATACATACTTGCTGCGGTCTCATCAATATTCTGGCCCTGAATTCCCAGATAACCCTGCTCTGCCTCATCGACTGCGACACGGGTCTTCTTGTTCATCAGTTCGTTGATGATATCCTGTGCCTGAGAGATCGGGATGGCGTAACCCATACCTTCCACCTCAGTGGAAGAATACTTGGCTGCGTTGATGCCAATAACCTCGCCCTTCATATTTAAAAGAGCGCCGCCACTGTTACCAGGGTTGATGGCTGCATCGGTCTGGAGCAGAGTGCGGGTGGTCTGATCCTCTGCCTTCACTTCACGGTTTAATGCGCTGACATAACCTACTGTTACGGACTGGCCATAACCAAGGGCATTACCAATGGCAATGACGCCCTGGCCAACCTTTAACGCGCCGGAATCGCCGAGGGTTGCGACCTTGATCTGACTCATGGTGTCAGACGGGATATCCTTTAACGGGATGGCAATGACTGCCAGGTCCGTCTCGGAATCCGTACCCTTGATGGCTGCACTGACCTGGGAGTTATCAATGAAGGTAACGGTCAGTTCTTTGGAGTCCTCAACTACGTGGTTGTTGGTTACAATCAGAAGTTCTTCATCATTCTGGCCCACAATGATCCCGGAGCCGCTGCTCGGAACTTCTACGGTCTGGCTCGGTCCGAACCAGGTCTGCTGCTGCATGACCATGGTGTTGTTGATGGCAACAACGGACGGCATAGCTTTCTCAACAATAGAAGAAACATCGGTCTGAATTGCGGAGGTAACCGGTGCTCCGGCAGTGGTGCTGCTGCCGTCATCATCCTGCGCTACCTTTACCTGCGCCTGCGTCTCAGTCTGACCAATGGTGGTGTACTGTCCCTTCAGGTACTCGCCCGCGGTATCTACCGCAAACATTGTGCCACCGGCTACCGTGCCAAACAGGACTGCTGCCGCGGTAACACCGGCAATCTTTCCTGCCAGGCTACGGCCACTGCGTTTTGTGTGTTCCGGTCTCTGATGAGAGGCGTGATGGAACTCCGGTCTGCGCGGTGCCCAGCCGCCGGTTGTATGATGCTGTTCCTGTGCCTGGGCATCTGCCTGTCTGCTGTCCTGGGCAGAACCCTGAGCGCTCCAGGAAGCTGCTCTTCCCTGCGGGGCTGACTGCCATGCGCTGCTGCTCTGGCTGTCTCCCTGCGGAGCAGACTGCCATGCACTGCTGCTCTGGCTATCTCCCTGCGGAGCAGACTGCCATGCGCTGTTATTCTGGCTGCTTCCCTGCGGAGCGGACTGCCATGCGCTGTTATTCTGGCTGCTTTCCTGCGCAACGGACTGCCATGCACTGTTATTCTGACTGCCTTCCTGTGTCAGATGCTGCTCGCTTCTGATCTCCGGATTTTCTTCCCTGCGGGATGCTTCACTGCGGTATTCCATATGTTCATCGGTGCGGTCATTGTAACCAGCTTCCGAATCATGTTCTCTGTTATCTCTATCTTCTTCGTACATAATGATGATCTCCTTTCTGTACTCCTTTTCCTTAACTCTGTAAAGAACTATAACAGAAAAATGTGTTGCAATTGTGTTCCCTTTTCAATTTAATTGTGAACACTGCCTCTCCCCAAATAAAACCCGATTCCCATACAAAAAATGCCAGGCAGCGCCAATCTGGCGCCCCTGGCATTTTCGTTACTTTATGATATTGCTATTCTTACTGTCCCGGTGCCGCTACGGTTCCCGATACAGAAGAAGAACCGTTTCCGCTTCCGGATGGTCCACCGGATGAAACATTTCCGGTGCCCGGGCTGGTTGGCGTCGTGGACGTGCTGCCCGGATGGCTGGCCGCGCTGGTTGGCGTGGTGCTGCTTCCCGGATGGGACGCCGCGGTCGGAACCGTGCTGCCGGAACCGGACGATGTACTCTCACTGATGCTGCCCGGATGAGACGCCGCCGTAGTCGGGGTGGTAGAACTTCCCGGATGGCTGGCTGAACTGCTCTCCGTGGTGCTTCCCGGATGAGACGCGGAAGTACTCTCCGATGTGCCTCCCGGCCGGTCTGTTACTTTGGTATCCGCAATTCCGGATTCGCTGGCCGAACTCTCATTGTTCTTATGGTTATTGCGGCTTTCGGACTCTTTCAGGTTTCCATTTTCATCGGTCTCTGCCGCTGTTGTAATGCTGTGACTGCTGGAAATGGTCTCACCCTTTACGAGGAATCCGTCTGCGTCGGTCTCGTACTTTACATACTTACCATCCGCATCGGTCTCCATCTTAAGCTTTTTGCTGACTTTCTTGCCGTTTTTGTCGTACTCATATACGGTCTGGTATCCTTCCTCATCCTTGGACTTTTCGGAGGATTTGGTGGAAGCCGCCGTGGTCTTCTTCTGCGGCTGTACCACACCGCCGCCGGTTCCGACATTACCCACAAACTGTCCTTCTTTATAAATGCCGGTATCGGAAGAAATCTTCGCGCTGATCTTCTTAACGGTCTCAGACGGAGTATAATCTTCGTCGCCAAAGAGGAACTTGTGCAGTTCAATGACATTGCTCTCCAGAGTAGCCGGAACAACCACGGCCCCCTTCTTGCCCATGTTCGCGTCGCCACGTGCCTGCGGGAATCCGGTGGTCTCTCCCAGATGGAACTTGCTGATATTTCTGGCATTGCTTACCAGGTCATCTACTCCGATACTGGTAGATACCTGCGGGAACACCGTTCCGATCAGGGTGTACAGAGTCTGGAAATCGGCTTTCTTGGATTTCTCAAACGCCTGCGCAATGATCTTACGCTGGCGCTCGGTACGCGCGTAGTCGGTATCCATGAGACGAAGACGTCCGTACGCTACCGCCTGAACACCGTCTAAATGGTTCATGCCTGCCTGTTTCAGCTGGTGGGAACCAATGCCGGTTGCCTTTACCGTCTCGGTAATGAAGGAGTTAATATAGAAGAACTCCGCCTTGCTCAGCTCAATGTCCACACCGCCCAGAACGTCAATCGCGTTGGCTACGGCTTTCCAGTTAAAGGTCATGTAATCCTGAATCTGCAGATCCAGGTTGCGGTTCAATGCCTCGACCGCCTGTTTCGGGCCACCTACAAAATATGCCTGGTTGATCTTGGTGTAGGAACCGCTGTCATTAATATTTAAGTAAGAATCACGGTATACGGATACCAGCTTGATCTCGCCGGTGTCACGGTTCACGTTGCAGATGATGATAACATCCGAGTTCGTGGATTTCTCGATGGCGTTGTCACGGGCATCCACACCGAAAATGGCGATGGTCCAGTAGCCCTTCATATTCTCTTCCGCATCCATCGCGATATCGTTGGTCTTGATCTCGCTGATCTGGAAATCCTCGGAGCGCTGGATCTGTGACATCATGCGGGCCATAAAGGCATAGCTGAAAATGGCCACCAGTGCGATACACTCTGCCACGATCATGGCAATAATGCGGCGTCTGCGTTTTTTCTTTGCCTCGCTGCGGCCAAAATCCGAGCGGCTGGTGCCTCCCACGTTCTTACCGGCCGCAGCCTCACGAACCGCCCGGCTGCCAGCGGTCTCCCGCGCGGCACTGCTGCGCACATCCGCGTCGAACGCTGCGTCCTGTCCGTGATCAGATCCGGCTGCAGCCTGGAAAGAAGTTTCTCCGTTCATGCTGCTTCTCCGCCTGGAACCTGCGCGTCCACGGCCCATCTCCATTTCGTCCAGCATGTCCGGCTCGTATCTCCGGCCAGCGGGTTCCTGGACACTTTCCCGTTTTGGCTGCTTCGGAATTGCGTAGATGCGGGAATCTCCCATCACATCCAGTTCCCGCTCCGCTGCTTCCTGACGCTTTCTCTGGCGGCTCTCCCAGCGTTCCCGCTCAGACGGATAGCCATCTTCCTGTCTGGAAGAACCATAACCCTTCGTATCCCGCATGCGGGGGTTGCGTCTGCTTCTTCGCTCTGTACTGCGCTCTAACTCATCGTCAAAATCGTGACTCATTTTTGTACCTCATTCTCATTCCTGCCTGCTCCGGCGACCGGGTCAATAGGCGTTCTTATTAATAAAGCCTTTGAAAAATGTCAGAAACAATATCTTAAAGTCAAATCCCAAAGTCCAGTTTTCAATGTAATAAAGATCGTGCTCAATCCGCTTGGTAATGGAAGTATCGCCCCGGTAGCCATTCACCTGGGCCCAGCCGGTCATGCCCGGACGAACCTGATGCTTGATCATGTATCTTGGAATTTCTTCCTTGAACCGCTCTACAAAATACGGCCGCTCCGGTCTTGGCCCCACCAGGCTCATGCTGCCAAACAGGACATTAAAAAGCTGCGGCATCTCGTCGATGCTGGTTTTGCGGATCACCCTGCCAATGGGTGTCACACGAGGATCCCGTTTCGTAGTCCACTCGCTCTTTTCCTTCTCCGGTGCCTGCACCTCCATGGAACGGAACTTGTACATCTTAAATGGACGGTTGTGAAGTCCAACCCGCTCCTGGCAGTAGATCAGCGGACCCGGAGAGGTCAGCTTGATCAGAATTGCCGTCACCAGCATAATGGGGGAAAACAGGATCAGGGCTACAATGGCACCGAAAATATCCACCGCCCGCTTCATAGCCGCGTTCAGCGGATCGTTCAGCGGAACATGGCGGATGTTGATAACCGGAAGCCCCTGCAGGTCCTCCGTGTAAGGCTTTGTCGGAATCACCTTATTGTAATCCGGAATAAATTTGGTGTGCACGCCGGATTTCTCACAGACTGCCACGATCTGTTCCAGACCGCCGTATTCCTTCAGGCTTAACGTAATGGCAATCTCATCCAGACGGTTCATGTCCAGAATCGGCTTTAGGTCCTTCATGGTTCCGATGACCTTGATGCCGCGGTAGTCATAGCCCCACGGTTTGTGGTCATCCAGAATGCCGCGTACCCGGTAGCCCCACTCCGGATTGGCCAGCACGCGGTCAATGTAGCCCTCCGCCGCGCGGCTGTAGCCCACCAGAATGATATGCTTCTGATTGTATCCCTTCGCGCGCATGGAACGCAGCACGGTACGGATCAGATTTCGCTCCAGCGTCTCCGCTGCGATATTGGTGAGAAAGAAGCCCGCCATGAATCTTGCTGAAAACTCCCGCAGATACGGATTCTTTCTTCCCAGATAGAGGATTGTTCCAAAGAGGAACAGTCCGATCAGGTTTGCCTTGCAGATGTTGGCAAACTCCTGGCGCCTGCCCTGCACCCGCTTCGGCTTAAACAGATGAAAGATTGTATACAAAAGCAGATAGACTGGTACGACCACCACCAGGACCCGCATGTAAAACCAGGTCGGCAGGATACCAGCCTCCAGATCTGCTCCGAACAATCCGCTTTTCAGTGTAATAAACCAGCTGAATACATAGGCGACCGCGATTACCAGTGCATCCAGAAGCACATGCAGCCGGTTCAGTCTGGTCTGATTATCTTTTATCATATAGTCCACCTTTATGAACTGCTGTTTTCAACAGGCAAAACAGCAACGGATTTGCCAGTGTTCTGCCAAAACGGCAGTCTACCGGCATCATAATGGAATCGTAACGATTATACACGAATTTTCTGGATCAGTATATTAAATTTCTATTAACTTTTTGTTGCAGAAGCCAGTTTTTTCCGGATCTGGCGTCTGGAAAACTCGTAAATATAAAGCGCCGCGCCGTAAATCAGTTCCCATTCAATCGCAAGATAATTGCGAAGATCTTCCTTCCGGTATGGAACCTTCCGGGTCTTTTTCACGGTCCGGATGCCCTCTAAAACCCCGTCCACATAATCCTTCTCAAAGCCCAGCTTTTTAAAGAAGCAGTACTTTCCGGCAATGCCGGCGGCAATCGGAAGACTGTTTACCAGCAGCTGCGGGGCCGGCATGTTCTTATAATTTAAGTACACGTTATTGCGGGCCGCCAGCTTTACCTTAAAGGAGTTGTACTTGGATCCGCTGGTGCCGCTTCCCACATGGAACACCTTTGCGGACGGACAGTATAAATTATAGTATCCCGCAATCTTCGCCCGGTATCCCACATCGATGTCTTCCAGGTACGCAAAATGCATCTCATCGAAATAGCCAATCTCCTCAAAGACCTCTCTGCGGTAAATAGCCGCTCCGGCACAGGAAGAAAAAATGTGGCAGGGACGGTCATAGCGTTCGATTTCCTGTCCCACGCCCCTCTGGTACGCCCAGCCCATAATGCTGTACATATCCCCGGCGTCATCCATCAGTTCCTTATGGTAGAGCTGAATCATCTTCGGGCTGACAGAAAAAATCTTCGGCGAAGTCTCAATTGCCTTTAACAGTTCGCCCACATACTCCGGCTCCGCCTCGGTGTCATTGTTTAAAAGGATCACATAAGGTGTTTTTGCGGCCCGGATCCCCACATTCACCGCTCCGGAAAAGCCAGTGTTGGTCTCCAGAAAAATGGAAGGAAGCCCATGCTCCTTCAGCCATTCCACGCTGCCGTCGGTGGAACCGTTGTCCACCACCAGCAGTTGAAAGTCACGGCAAAGCTGCTTGTCCAGAGCTGCCATACAGGGCTCCATGAATTTTAAGCCGTTGTAGTTTGGAATGATGATCGTAACTTTTTTCATGCGTCTTCCTCCAGCTTACTGCTCTTTGAGCTCAGGCAGCTTATACGGCTCACCGATCTTCTCTTTTAAGAGATCCCGCAGGGAGAAATCGGATTTTCTCAGGGTTAAGTTCGGGTTGTAGTACGGATCACCGTTCTGTAAAATATCCGGCCAGCGTTTTGCCACCAGCGCCCACTCACGGTTGAAGCGTGCCACCTTCTCCGGCGTATCCTCCAGACCGCGGGACTTGGACTCGTAGTGGTGCATCACCGCATACGGCGCGTAAACCACCAGATAACCGGCTGCCCGCACCTTCAGGCAGAAGTCCACATCGTTGAAAGCCACCGCCAGTTCCTCGGTCAGGCCGCCCACTTCCTCAAACACAGACTTTTTCACCATCAGGCAGGCCGCCGTCACGGCGCTGTAGTCCTGGGCACACATAGCCCGGTGGAAGTAGCTGTTCTCTGCCTCATGCAGGCCGATAAAGGTGTGGCCTGCCACACCACCAAAGCCGATCACCACACCAGCATGCTGAATGGTGTCATCCTCGTAAAGCAGGCGCGCACCCACAATGCCGACCTCTTTTCTCTGGCAGAAGCCCAGCATCTCCTCAAACAGGCTCGGGGCAATGATCTCGGTGTCGTTGTTTAACAGCATCAGGTATTCGCCCTTTGCGAAGGTTGCTCCAAAATTGTTGATGGCGGAATAGTTAAACTCCCGCTCCCAGCGCACCACCTTCACCTGCGGGAACTCCTTCTGGATCTTCTCGTAGTAGGCGAAGGTTTCCTGCTCGGTGCTGTTGTTCTCCACCACAATGAACTCCAGGTTCTTATAAGTAGCCCGCTCGATGATGGAGCGGATGCAGAGGTCCAGATCCACGCTGTGGTCCTTGTTCGGAATGATCACGGACACCAGCGGATCCCCCTGAATTTTAAAGGTGGTGTGGTAAATGCCGTAATCTACGCCCTTCTCCACCTTCTCCGCCGGGATGCCGCAGCGCTCGTAATGGGCCATAATGGCTCTTGCGCCCGCCTCAAAGGCGTACAGCTTACTCTCCGGATTGCTGGCGGTGGATTCCTGATGACAGCGCCAGTGATACAGCACCTTCGGGATATGGCGGATTTCCTTTGCGCTCTCGGTGCAGCGGAAGATAAAGTCATAGTCCTGGGCGCCGTCAAACTCGTGACGGAAGCCGCCCACCTGGTCTAACAGGCTGCGTTTTACCACAAACAAATGGCAGATATAATTGACACTGGTTAAGAGATCCGGGTTGAAGTCCGGCTTGAAATGCGGGTCGAACAGCGCGCCGCCGTCCATATCCAGCTTGTCTTCATCAGAGTAGATCACGTCGCAGTCCGGATGCTCATTGATGGTCTTTGCCACCTCGTAAAGCGCATGCTCCGGAATGGTGTCGTCATGGTCTGCCAGGATGATGAAATCACCCTTCGCCATCTCCAGGGCCGCGTTGGTGTTGCCGGAAATGCCCAGGTTATCCCCCAGCTCCGACACATGGAAGCGGCTGTCTTTCTTTGTGTACTCCGCCATGACGCGGCTGACAATGGCACCCTCACCCTTCGGGCTTCCGTTGGCCACACAGACCTCCCAGTTTTTGTAGGTCTGGGCCAGAATGGAATCCAGCATCTCGCGCAGGTATTTCTCCGGAGTCTTGTAAGCCGGAATGACAATGGATAACAGCGGCTCATACGCAAACTTCGTTTCGCGCTGGTCTGCCAGTTCTTCCTCCTTCGGACGGGTCAGCTCATACCACTCACCGTAGTCATAGTCGTTATCCAGTCCCTGCAGCTTGTGGCGGGACTTTAAAAGCAGGGCCTTTAAGCCATGTTTTTTCCCAAATTCCAGCGCCACATGCACGGTCTCCATGTTCATGAGGTCCTTGATCTTTTCCATGCGCTTGTGTGCCACGCTTGCCCGCTTCGCGATCAGCTCCTCATTGTATTTCACCCGGGCCGTCTTTCCATCACAGCGGATCACCAGCCAGTAATCCGCGCCGCGCTCGTACGGGAACTGAATATCAAAGCCATAATCCCGGTCATAGACCTGCTTGTAATAGATCTGGCTGACATCATCTCTGCGGGTTGCCACATATTTGATATCCAGCGTCCTTCTGTTCTGGTCCAGAACCTCAAACTCCGCTCTGGACTCCGGTGTCTTTCCGATGACCCATCCGTTTAACTGAATGGAGTTTTCCCGGATCCTTACCACATCAATCTTGTATTTCATAACAAATTATTTCTCCTCGTAACCGTGCGGCACTGCCATCACAGTTATTTTTCCTCAAAATTCAGACGTTCTTCTTCCACAACAAGCGGACGGTGCATCACGCGCTGGTTGATGGAAAGCACATACTCTCCCACCATGCCGATGAAAAAGATCTGCACCGACCCCAGAAACAGCATGCCGATGAGCATCGGTGCCATGCCAGCCGGGAAACGGTCCCACCAGATCAGCTTCATAACCAGGTACACAATGGCTACCATCATGCTTAAGAAGGCACTGATGGCACCCACAAAGGTTGCCAGGCGCAGGCCCGCCTTGGTGTAGGAAGTTACGCTGAGCATAGCCGCATCATACAGACGGTAGAAATTGTTGTGAGTCTTTCCGGCCCGGCGCTTCGGCTGCTCGTAAGGAATCTCCTTGCGCTTATAGCCAAGCTCTGCCACAATGCCGCGCAGAAACGGGGTCGGATCATCCAGATTTCTTAAGACCTCAATAAAATCCCGGTCATAAAGCCCGGATCCGGTAAAATGCTCAATCTGCTCTACGTCAGACAGCTTCTTGATGGTCTTATAATAGAAGCTTCTGAGTGCGTACATGATCTTGTTTTCCTTACTGCTGGTCTTGATGCCGATGACGATCTTGTAGCCTTCTTCCCAGGCCTTTACGTATTTCGGGATCATGTCCACCGGATCCTGGAAATCTGCCACCATCTCAATGACGCAGTCTCCGGTCACCTGCAGCATGCCGTAATACGGAGAGTTGAACTGGCCGAAATTGCGGGCGTTGAAAATGGCCTTGATCTTCGGGTTTTCCGCGCAGAGCCTGCGCAGGATCGGGCGGGTGTCATCGGTTGAGTCGTTGTCGATGAACACCAGCTCGTAGTCGTACTGGGGCAGATCCCGTGTCAGGGTCTCCAGCACCGCTTTGCTGATGGCCTCTACATTTTCCTGTTCGTTGTAGCAGGGGATCAGCACACTGATCTTTTTCATAATCGTTTCCTTCCAAAATTGTATATTTCATGCAGGCATGCGCGGCTCCTGACCGGAACCGGATACCGCCTGCTGTTTTTTATTCAAGCATCCGCCGGATTCCCTCCGCAAAGGAAACCTGCTCCTTCCAGGTGCCGTCCGTCAGCCTTTTGATCGTTTCATTGACCGGGCAGATGGAAAGCGCGCCCTCCTTCGCCTGGACAAAGCTTCCATATTCCAGTTTTCCCCTTCCGCCGCAGAGGCTGTGGATTTCCTCCACAAAGTCCCGCAGCACCCGGGTATCCTCCGAAGCCACGTTCACCGCGCAGCACTCGCCCCGGTGGCCGTCACTGTAACGGTACAGCTCCACCACAGCGCGGGAGGCATCCGCAATATCCATAAAATTCCAGCGGTGGCGGCAGGCGCTTAAGGAAACCGTCTTTCCCTCCGGCAGCTCCCTTGTCAGCGTGGAAATAATGGACCACGGATGATCGCCTTTTCCGTAAACGCTGAAAAACCGCAGATGATAATACGTCATCTGCATCTCGCGGCATAACTCCTTCGCCTGTTGAAAGAACGCAAGCTTGGCTTTTCCATATTCGTTGACCGGATGGCACTCCATGGATTCTTCCATGGTGCCGTCAGACGTAATTCCATACTCCACACGGGATCCCGCGTCCATAAACACCTGACAGCCTAAAAGCTTTGCCGCCTCGATGCAACGCAGGGAGCCGTCGATGTTTAACTTCTGCACCTCGGGAGAGTCGATCTCCTGGCGGTTCACGCCGCGCCACGCAAAATGTAAAAACGCGTCGGCATGGCCAATCTGCGGCACACACTCCACTGCCTCATCCATCTGCGCCGGAATCCGGTGCAGATGCTCATGAACCGGAAGACAATCTGTTTTCTGCGACTCCGGACGCACGAGACAGTACACCTCGGCCCCCTCGTCCAGAAAGCGCTTCGCCACATGGCTTCCAATAAAGCCGGTGGCCCCGGTCATCACGATCCGTTTTCCTGAAAGCTCTGTCATAATTCCTCCATCATTGCGTCTTCTCCACGAGCAGCATCTGCCCGGAGTTTCCGCATGTGCTCGTAACTGTTCAGTACCCTCACAGTTACGGGCAAAAATCCATTGAAAATTGCCTTCGGCAATCGGATTTTTGCCTGCAAGCCTATGTTTTCATACGGTCAGCGCAGTGAATGCGCAGACCTACTGAACAGTTACATGTACTCTATAAATGCTCGATCCGGTTGGTGCGGAGCGTCATGGTCTCCACCTTCTCACCGAACTTTGTCTTTATGATTCCCGCAATCTCATCGGTATAACCCGGTGCCACGATCAGAACCGCGTCCACCGGATCCTCAAAGTAATGATCCGGCGCCACGATCGGCACATGGGATGCCGGCGCGAACCGGCCCTGCTTGAACGGGGCTGAATCGATGATATAAGCCAGATGCTTCCCAAGCTCCGACGTGGATGCCAGGGTAAAGCCCTGATGGCTGGCGCCCCACATGGCAAGACGCCTGCCTTCACGGACCAGACGGTCGGTCAGCGCGCGCACCTCGCCGGTTACGATCTTATAGCCCTCGGTCAGAGGGGCGATGATGGTGGCGCCCGACGGTGTGCCGCTCTGAACGGAGCCTGCAGCACTGACATCCGCATCTGTCTCCGGCATTGCCGTCTTTCTCACAACCATGGACAGGGTATCCCGGTTGATCATCTCCTCCTCCAGCACCTCAAAACCACAATGGTTTAACAGCGCCCGCAGCGTATCAAAGGTGTAGTAGGCAATGTGGTCGCGGATCAGCTCATAGTAGCTTTCCTTTTCCAGAATATACTCCAGGCTCGGCACAGTCACAAGGCCCATGCCGTCCTCCGCCAGATTATTCCAGATGGCCTTCAGCATCACATCCGGTCTTGGCTGGTGTTCTAAAAAGTTAAAGGATAAGAACACATCAAAGGGCTTCTCCGGCACACTCCAGCCGCTCTCCTGCAGCATGGATGCCTCCGGCGAATGGCCAAAACGCTGGTCTTCCCGCTCCGGGAACTCTCTCCAGACATGAAGTCCTTCTGCCTGGGCGGTCTCCACCAGGTCTGCCTTGTGCTCCATACCGTAAATTTCTACCGGGAACTCCTGCAAAAATTTCAGGAATTCGCCCCGTCCACACCCCGCCTCAAAGAAGGTCTTTCCTTCCAGGTGATAAGTCTCGATCAGGTGGCGGTACTGGCTGGTGCGCAGCTCCCGCATGGTGGAAGAACCACCGCCCGCCCGGATCACGTCGCGGTAATAAGACACCGGCTCGCAGTCAAACTGAACCAGCCCGCAGCAGCCGCACTGGCGCAGATGAAGGGTCACACCCTCATCCTGCTGCACTTCCTTCGCATCCGGAATGTCCTGGGCCGAAGCCGGGGCGGATGTTAACTCAAAGAGACTCTGTTCCGGCAGGAGTTTCCCGCAGGCTATGCAATGTTTCATAAATTCCCTCCGCAAATGTTGTGGCAGGCCGCCAGGAAGTCTCCCGCAGAATCCGGCTGATGTCCGGCATCAGGTCTGCCGGTCCCTCCGCATTCTGGGGTCGTGCTCCATAGCTGTAGCTTCCACGATGTCCACACAGAGCATACATTTCCTCAATGTAGCTCCGGAGCGGCCTGGTGTCGCTGCTGCCAATATTGTAGACACCGGCCGGAGCCTCCGTAAGCAGGGAGACCAGGGCCGCTGCCGCGTCATCGATATAAAGAAAATTCCAGTTCTGTGTACACTCCCCAAGCTTCATGCTGCCGTCCTCACAAAAGGCGCGCAGGCAGGACTGCACCAGGGACCAGGGATGATCCCCCGGACCGTACACACTGTATATCCTCGTATGAATATACTCCATATTCTTCTGTTTGCAAAGTATTTTCGCTTTTTCGCAAAAATCCACCTTTGCCTTGCCATATTCAGACACCGGATGACAGGGCGTATCCTCTGCCACGGTCTGGTGCCAGACTCCGTACTCCGCCTGGGAACCGGTAAACAAAAAGCGGCGGCAGCCAAGGGCTGCTGCTGCCTCCACCGCGTCCAGGGCATAGGTGACATTGCGCTGCTGCACATCCCGTTTTGTGCGGTTGTCGCTGCCCGCGCCGTCCCAGCCAATGTGGACCCAGGCATCTGCCGAAAAGCCGTGCAGCGTCCGGATATCCGCAAGATCCAGCGGGCAGATGATCACAAGCCCGCTCAAATCTCCGCCTGCCAGCTCTTCCAGATGCTTCATATTAGACGAAGCGGGGCGGACCACCGCAAAAACCTGGTGCCCCGCCTCCATTAATTTTTTCACTGTTGCCGCGCCGATAAAGCTTGTGGCACCTGTTACTACAACCTGCATTATTTTATCCTCGGAATGATCATCAGTTTGTCCATCTCCTCATCCGGAAGGAATGGGGAAAGATCCTCAAGCGGCGGAGATACTAACGTACCGTCCGGCAGACGCTTTGCGGAGGACTTCGGCTCAAAGTTCTGGTCTGTGGTCACATAGAATTCGCAGATCACCGGGCCGTCCATGGCCAGGGTCTTCTCTACAGCCTCAGCCAGTTCCTCATTGTGATGTGCCACAACATAAGGATAGCCGTAAGCCGCTGCCAGCTTCTCCATATCCGGGAAGCTTAAGTCATGGCTGTCCACGCCAATACCCACCAGCGGCTCGCCAAAGAAATTCTTCTGGGTCTGGCGGATGGAATGGTAACCGCCGTTGTTGATCAGGAAGATCTTGATCGGCATCTTGTGGTGGATGATGGTCTGCAGCTCCTGAATATTCATCTGAATGCTGCCCTCACCGGTCAGCAGAATGATATCGTGTTTGCTGCAGCCGTCTCCCTCATGCTCCGGATCATGGGCTGCCATGCAGGCGCCAATAGCCGCCGGAAGGTCATAACCCATGGAAGCGATCGCGGAGTTGGATAAGAACCGCTGTCCCTTCTTCATGATGTAAGCATGGCCGCCTACCACACAGGCAGAACCGTTGCCGACTACCGTGATCTGGTCTTCACTTAAGCGGCTGCTGAGTGCTTCCACAACTGCGTAGACATTCGCCTCCCGGGTCGGATCCGGCTTTAACTGCTCCTTGCGGATGGTAGGATATTTCTCGCGGTACATGCGGCAGGTCTCGCTCCAGGTCATGCCCGGCAGGCCCTCGCCGCCGTCAAATACCGGCTTCTTGTCATATTCTTCCCGAAGAACCGCAGCCATAGTCTCCATGAGATCCTTCGCGTCCGCGTGAACCGGCATGTCCACATGCACACTCGGCTTCTTTAACTCCTCCGGATCGATATCGTTCACGATCACATAGGCCTCCCGGGCCCAGGTCTTGTAATTATAGCCCACCTGGCGGATGCTTAAGCGGCTTCCCACGGAAAATACCAGGTCACTGTTCTGCACGGCCAAATTGCCCGGGCGGTCACCCATGTTGCCCGGTCTGCCCACATACCACGGACAGTCATCGTACATGCAGTCATTGGCATTCCAGCCCACTACCGCCGGAATGCCCAGTCCGTCTGCCACTTCCATGAAGGCGTCAAACGCTCCGGCAATACGGATTCCGTTACCCGCGTACAGAACCGGACGTTTCGCGTTTTTGATCTTCTCGATGATCTCTCTTGCTGTTTCTCTGGAAACTTTTTTCGGAAGTACCTGACGGTGCTCGCCCTTTCCGGCATAATCCTCCGGGATCGCATGCGGCGGCTCTACCTCACTGGTTCCCTCGGTGCCATGTACCCCTGCCAGAACGGCTTTCTTTTCTGTTTCCTCAGTTGCTCCGGCAAATACAGCCGCGCCGGAGGTGTGGTCCATGCCAACGGTATGCAGCGCCCAGCCGGTACCGCCCGCCTCATAGTCCTCAGCATCAAAACCAGCCAGCTGCTCCGTGTCTACATACGCGCCCTGTACATCCAGCGGAATGTCCAGCCAGGTCGGGCCAGGACGTCCGGATGTTGCCAGATACAGTGCCTTTTCCAGACAATAGCGGATACGCAGCGGATCAATGACCATCTCGCTGTACTTGGTCATGCAGTCGATGGATTTCACAATATCAAATTCCTGGTCACCCATGGCGCGGATGCCCACGCCGGACCAGCGTGCAGTGGTGTCGTAGCGCACCTGACCGGATAAAACAAGCATGGGGATGGAATCCAGCCAGCCGCCCACCACACCGGTAATGGCATTGGTGCCGCCAGGGCCTGTGGTCACGCACAGCGCTCCGATCTTGTTGTGGATTCTGGCATAGGCCTCTGCCGCAATGGCGCAGGCCTGCTCATGATGCTGATACAGGCAGTGCAGTCCTTCCTGATGGCCCAGCGCGTCATTCAAATGCATGGCGCCTCCCCCTGTAACCGTAAAGACCTGATTGATGCCTGCTTCTACCAGTTTCCCGGCAATGTAGTTGGATACTTTGATCTTCATTGGGAATCTCCTCCTGTTGTGTTTTGTATGGATCTCATGCGGTGCTTTCGCCGCTTTCTTTTCTTTCAATGCTATTAGTATACCATACTATCAGACATCCTGCACCCGGAATTTCCGGCTGGCAGACTGTGCCACCATTTCCAGTAACCTTCACTTTTCAAGACGAATCAAATCCGCTATAATCGGCACCGTAATGCAACTGCGGATTTTCGGCCAACTTTCCACAAGCAAAAAGGAGAAATCAAACGTTATGAACAAACATTACAAATTACTGGCTGTATTATCCACCGCGGCAGCAATGTCAGCGGCAACCCCTGCACTTGCCCTTTCCATCCCGGGAAGCGTATCCACCGTACTGGCGGCAACCGCCGGCTGGGTGAATGAGGACGGCGAGCTCCGCTACAAAGACAGCGAAGGCTACTACCTGACCGATTCCTGGAAAAAGAAAGATGGTGAGTGGTATTACTTAAACGAAGACGGCTACATTTCCCGTTCCTGCATGATTGATGAGTATTATGTAAACGAGGAAGGCCGCCGTGTCATGAACCAGTGGGTCAGCGAAGCCAATGAGGACGAGTGGGATTCCGAGGCTCCGGATACTTACTGGTACTACTACGGAAAAGACGGAAAAAGCGTTGTCTCCAAATGGCAGGAGATTGACGGAAAGAACTACTATTTTAATGAAGAAGGCCACATGCAGACCGGCATGCTGGAGTTAGACGGCGCCACCTATTATCTGGGCGAAGAGGGTGACGGCATTATGAAGACCGGCTGGATTGAGCTGGAGAATGAGGATGAGGAGCTAGACCAGGACAGCGTATGGCATTTCTTTGACAAAAGCGGCCGCATGGTCATGAACCAGATTGACCGTAAGATTGACGGCTCCTACTACACCTTCCAGAACGGCATCCTGCAGACCGGATGGTTCCGCCTGCCGGAAACCGCCCAGACTCAGGCCGGCGGCAATCAGAATGATACTGTCCTGACAGATGCCGAAACCGGCGCAGACGCTGAGAATGCAACTGCCTCCAACGCAGACGCGGCTTCCAACGAAAACAATTCCGGTGCCGCAGCGACCCAGACTTCTCCGGCTATCGCCTCCTATCAGTTCTACGAAGAGGACGGCAAACGCGGAAATGGCTGGTACCAGATGGAAGGCGCGCCGGAGATCAGTGAAGACGGCGAAACCTTTATCTTCTATATTAAGAATGGCCGCCCGTACTACGCGGCAAACGGCGTACAGGTATTTACCGTAGACGGCAAGCGCTTCGGCTTCAACGAGCGCGGCGAGCTGCAGACCGGTCTCCAGAGCGTCATTACCGAAGACGGACAGACCGCAAACTACTACTTTGGCGACGACGGCATTATGAAGACCGGAAAACAGACCATCTACGATGAGGATCTTGGCGAGAACCAGACCTGGTTCTTCTACACCGACGGCGGCAACAAGGGCCGCGGCTTCCACGGCGTGCGCGACAACAATGTCTACACACAGGGGCTGCGCCTGGACGCAGACCGCGACCTGCGCTACGCACCGGCACAGTTAGACGGCGTATCCTACCTGGTGGGAACCAACGGCGCCATTCAGAAAGCATCCTCCTCTTCCAAATCCGCGGCAAAACCGGAGCTTGGAAATGGATTCAAGGATGTAAAAGACTCCAACGATAAAACCTGGACCGTTGATGTAAACGGAATCATTCAGGAGTAAACACACAATTTCATCCGTTCAAAATGATACCAGGGCCGTTCCCGTTTTTCCGGATACGGCCCTGGTTTTCCTTTTCTCTTCCCGTTTTTTTGCCGGAAACCGTCTTTCATAACATTTTTCTTACGATTTCACCGATTTCCTTACAATACGGCCCCGCCCCCTTGTCAGTCCATACTCTGGCTGTTATAATGAATCTGCAGAGAGAGAAAGGATGATCACTATGAAGAAAAAAACAGGACTCACCCTCATCTTAACCATCCTGTGTTTTCTGATGAGCGCATTCCCTGCTATGGCAGGTGAGTGGCACAAAACCGCAGAAGATCAATATCAATATATCAAGGACGACGGCACCAAAGCCACCGGACTCCTGGAACTGAAGGACGGCACCTACTATCTTGACGATAAGGGCAACCGCAAAACCTCCTACTGGCTGCGCTACAAAGGCGACTGGTATTTCTTCGGAGAAGACGGACAGATGGTTACCGACACCTGGGTCGATAACTATCACGTTGGTGAAGACGGACAGATGGATAAGATGCGTTAAGGGAAACGCTTAAAAAGAAAACAGCGGACGTGCCGCCTATGGCACATCCGCTGTTTTCTTTTTTCATTCTGATATTTTACTTCTCAATATCAAAGGTCATGTAGGTATCTGCCGGAATATCGGTCTCGTACATTGGCTTTCCGTCAGACTCATAGGCACTCTTTTCATAGATCTTTAAGTGCGTCTCGCGGTCCTGGAAGAAGCCGCCAAAGGTATCCTCACCGGACTCTCCGTAACTGTAATCCTGAACAGCTGCCTCGTCGTTGATGCTCTTAAGAACCGCATCGGCATACTCCGCAGCGTCCTTTCCACTGGTGCCGTCCTTTACCACAATGGTAACGTCGATCAGGGCTTTATCCTCATCGATGGTAAAGTCGAGGGAGTCTGCCATCGGGTAATCGTTCTCGTCCAGACAGATCTCATTCACCTCATCGTGGAACTGGTCCATATCCAGCTCAATGTTGTTATAGACGTTGAAATCCGGCTCTTCCGCCTGGCTGGCATCCGGCTGAACGATGTTGCTCTTGGTACATCCACTTAAAAGCAGCATGCAGCCACAAGCCACAAGCAGTGCTTTTTTTCCCATTTTCATCATGATTGTTTCCTCCTGTAAAACATAAAGCAGGTATCATTATATACGAAAGCCGCGGGTTTGAACAGCAAATTTCGAAAAATGTAAAGATTTTTCACAGATTTCTCACGGTATCCTCCGTTCAGAAACCGCCTAGTATAATCCACGATATTGTGGATTATACTAGCCCAGCAGGATCAGGCGGGCTACGGCCAGAGGGTCATCTTCCGGGAAGGACTGGATACACACCAGAATGTCCCGCACCTGCTGCCCGTCCATCCCCAGCATGGAGGCAATCTGGTCTGCCGGGTGTCCGCTTCCGGAAAGTTCCCGGATCTGTTTTACCTGCGCAGCCACCGCTTCCAGCTGCTCCGTAAGGCTGCTTCCGGCCGTCAGGCCATCCTGACCCTCCCCAGCCATTTCCTCCTCCAGAAAATCTTCCAGACGCAGTTCTTTTTTCCCTGTATCTTCTTTATAATACTCTTCCGACAGTTCCCAGTCCTCTGCCTGTCCTGCTGTTTTCTGATTCTGCATAACTCATCCTCCGTTTTACCTGGTTTTATGCTGTCCAGTATAGCATAGGTTTTCTCAAAATACAAACGGAGTGCCGCCAAATGAATTCCCGGATCCATTTGATGACACTCCGTTTTCTTTTATCCTTCCATCTGGCGCCCTAAGAATCCGGCCGCGGTGGAAACCAGCTTTACCTCTGCCTCACCCGGCTTAGCCTTCGGGTCACGGCTTAAAAGCGCCACCGCCCCAATGGGATCTCCTTCGCAGATGATCGGCGCAATGACCTCTGCCGTCACACCGTCCATCTCTTCTCCCGCCACCGTGATAAACTCCCGGGCATCCTTTTCTGCCACAACGATTTCCCGGTCATGAATGACCTGCTCTAACTGCTTGCTGATCATCTTCTGCAGCATGTCCCGCTTCGGTCCGCCGGAAACAGCGATCACCTGGTCCCGGTCCGTAATGCAGACCAGCATTCCGGTGGCCTGCGCCATGGCCTCCGCATACTGCGTGGCAAACGCCGCCAGCTCCACCATGGGGGAATACTTTTTTAAAATGATTTCCCCCTCGCGGTCCGTAAAAATCTCCAGCGGAGTTCCCTCACGCACCCTCAGTGTTCTTCGTATCTCCTTCGGAATCACGACACGCCCAAGATCATCGATCCTTCTCACAATTCCTGTAGCTTTCATAATGCTCCTCCTGCATGACTTCCATATCGTGTGTCTTATGGATAGTATGCGGAAGACTTCAAAATTTATACATTATGACATGAGCCGGAAACCATTTTCGCGATTTAAAATTAATATCCGGCCCCAATGATCTGCTCCAGCGTCGTAAACAGGACCTGCATATCCACCGGCTTTGCGATATGGCCGTCCATTCCTGCCGCGAACGCCTTCTTGCGGTCCTCCTCAAAGGCGTTGGCCGTCATGGCAATGACCGGAATCTTCCGGTAACTGTTTTTCAGGCTGCGGATGGCCTTTGTTGCTTCATAGCCGTCCATATTTGGCATCTGAATATCCATCAGAACCGCGTCATAATAATGCTCAGGCGCTTTTTTTAACAGTTCCAGACACTTGACTCCATCCACTGCCCGCTCTGTCTTCACGCCATATTCTTCCAGAATGGTCATGGCAATCTCGGCATTCAGGTCGTTGTCCTCTGCCAGAAGGATCCGCTTTCCACGAAGATTCTCTGCCATGATTTCTTTCTGATTCTCCAGATTCTTCTGAATCTGAGCTGCCGTCGCAATGGGGAACGAGAGATACGTCAGCATGGTAGTTCCCTCACCAGCCCGGCTTTTCACCACAATATTGCCGCCCATCAAATCCACCAGGGACTTTACAATGGGAAGTCCCAGCCCGGTGCCCACCACCTTGCTCTCCGTGCTGGTCCGCTCTCTGGTAAACTCCTCAAAAATATGCGGCAGATACTCCTCACTCATGCCAATGCCGGTATCCTGAACCATGATCCGGTAAGACGCGTAATCCGGTTTTTCTGCCTCCGTCTCCGTGATATCCACGGTGATGCTTCCGCCCTCCGGCGTATACTTGATGGCGTTGCTCACAATGTTCATGAGGATCTCGCGCAGCTTGATCTTATCGCAGAGCACATACTCATGCTCCACATGAAGCGTGCAGGAAAACTGCAGTCCCTTCTGCGCCACGGCCGGTTCAAAGGCCGCCTGGATGGTATCGGTCAGGCGTTTCAAATTGCCAACCTCTGTCTTTAACGCTGCCTTTCCGCTCTCAATCCGCGCCATCTCCAGCACATTATTGATCAGGGACAACAGCATCTCACTGGAGGCACGGATTTTTCCAATGTATTCTGCCACCCGCTCCTTTTCATCCATATGCTTCTCCAGAAGATCCGAAAAACCGATAATGGCATTCATCGGGGTACGGATATCATGGCTCATATTAAACAAAAAACGGCTCTTGGCCTCGCTGGCCGCCTGTGCCCGCTTTGCCGCCTCCTCCATCGCCATGGCATGGATGATATCTTTCCGGCGCCACTGTGCATACTGCCAGTAAGCCGCCGTGACCAGCACACCGATGCACCCTGCCAAAATCAGCTCCGCGATTTTCTGAGTTCTGGTGATCCATCCATATTTTGGTACGATCTCAAAATACCAGGTATCGTTCGGCACCGCACAGGGAACCTGGTAAGTATCCCCCTGCGCCGGTGTCGTACACTGCGCAATGACGATCTTCTCCCCGGTCTCCAGATCCTTTTTCCAGATCTGGTAATGGTAGGAAGCCGCCTCCAGCCGTTCCAGTTCAATCTCATTGAGAAACTTCTCCCAGTTGATCACGAGGATGGAAAAGCCCCAGAACCGGTGCTGCCCACCCTCATCCGGCACATAGATCGGATCAAACAAAAGTGCGCCCATGCCGCCCTGCTGCAGTGCAAACGGCCCGGCAATGGTATACTGTCCGGATTCCATGGCAAGCCGCGCTTCCTTGCGGCGCTCCGGATGCTCCAGCATGTTTAAGCCCATGACCTCCTCGTTACCCTCGAGCGGATAAATCTTGTTCACAATTCCATCCTTTGCCAGCTCATGTGCCTCAATGACGTGGTTTTGATCCTGCATCAGACTGGACAGGGTAGAAAACTGCCAGTTATCCAGCTCATATCCGGTCTCAACCATACGCTTCATCAGGTTGGACTCCGCCAGATATTTGTTGAGCTGTGACTCCACCCGGCCTACGGTGGACTCCGCGGTAAAGGCCGCCTGAATTTTTTCTTCTTTTTCCTGGTTCGCGTTTACCAGCCCGGCGCACCCCAGTACTGTAAAAAACGTGATCCCGAATACCGCCACCATGCGCGCCAGGGCCATTCTGCCGCCATGGATACCGGAACGTTTTTCCTGATTTTCTAATTTTTTCATATTCTCTGTTGTTTCATCTGTTCTTTTCACTGCCTGTTCCCAAAAAGCAGAAAACTCCGCATATTATTTATTATAGGAAAACTGTCGAAATTTGTCTATCACGTTTTTTCAGGGCTGGCAGAACTGAGAACATCCGTGACAGCCAGTTCTCCCAGCTGTCCCAGCAGCGTCCGGGCCAGTTCCATCATGGCGGCACAGTCCTTCTGCTTATTCCTGCGGTCTACATACAGAAAGTATGGCTGCTCTGCCATCACAAACCGAAGCTCGTCTCCATAGGAAGCCACCAGATCCGGGATTCTGGTCGTGTCGAGCCTTGCGTTCTGGTACATGGTCAGACGGATTTCCTGACGGTTGATGCGCACCTCGGTCACATAGGCCTTGTGCCCCATGGCCTTTAAAAGGGCCACCTGTAAAAGATTGGCCACCGCCTTTGGAATATCTCCGAAGCGGTCCATCAGCTCATCCTGCATATCCAGATATTCTTCTTCATTCTCAATGCCGGAAATGCGCTTGTACACATCCAGCTTCTGATACTCATTCTTAATATAGGAAACCGGAATGTACGCATCCACATCGCACTCCACCGTGGTCGCGAAATCTTCCGTCTCGTCCCGGCGGCCCTGAATGGCCTGCACCGCCTGATTGAGCAGCTTGCAGTACAGATCATAGCCGACCGCCTCCATGTGGCCGTGCTGCTCCGCGCCCAGAACATTGCCCGCGCCACGGATCTCCAGATCCCGCATGGCAATCTTCACGCCGGAGCCCAGCTCCGTGAACTCCCGGATGGCCTGCAAGCGCTTCTCCGCTTCTTCCTTTAACAGCTTGTCACGCTTATACATAAGAAACGCATAGGAGGTGCGGCTGGAACGTCCCACACGTCCCCTCAGCTGATACAGCTGGGAAAGGCCCATGCGGTCCGCGTCCTGAATGATCATGGTGTTGGCATTGGGGATATCCAGCCCCGTCTCAATGATGGTGGTGGATACCAGCACATCAATATCGCCATTCACAAAGTCTAACAGAATCTGCTCCAGCTTATGCTCCGGCATCTGTCCGTGGGCGTAGACCACCGTGGCATCCGGCACCAGCTCCTGCACATGGTGCGCCACCTCCTCAATGTCTTTCACACGGTTGTATACATAATAAACCTGGCCGCCCCGGGCCAGTTCCCGGTTCACAGCCTCGCGGACCATCTCATCGTTGTGTTCCATAACATAGGTCTGGATGGGCACACGATCCACCGGCGGCTCCTCCAGCACGCTCATGTCGCGGATTCCCACCAGGCTCATATGAAGGGTTCGCGGGATCGGCGTTGCCGTTAAGGTCAGCACATCCACGTTTTCCTTCATCTGCTTGATCTTCTCCTTGTGAGCCACGCCAAAGCGCTGCTCCTCATCAATGATCAGAAGTCCCAGGTCTTTGAACTTCACATCTTTGGAGAGGACACGGTGAGTGCCGATAACGATGTCCACCTGTCCTTTCTTTAAGTCCTCAATGGTCTTTTTGATCTGGCCCGGTGTGCGGAACCGGGACATCAGCTCAATGCGCACCGGAAAATCCTTCATGCGCTGGACAAAGGTATTGTAATGCTGCTGGGCCAGAATGGTGGTCGGCACCAGGTACACCACCTGCTTGCTCTCCTGCACCGCCTTAAAGGCCGCCCGAAGCGCAATCTCCGTCTTGCCGTAGCCCACGTCACCACAGATCAGGCGGTCCATGATACGGCAGCTCTCCATGTCGCGCTTGGTATCTTCAATGGCAGTCAGCTGGTCCTCCGTCTCATCGTAGGGGAACAGCTCCTCAAACTCCTGCTGCCACACCGTATCCTCGCCGTACTGGTAGCCGCCAAGCTCCCGGCGCGCCGCGTAAAGCTGCACCAGATCCTTCGCAATCTCCTTAACCGCCGTCTTGACCTTCGCCTTCGTGCGGTTCCACTGCTCGCCGCCCAGCTTATTTAGCTTCGGTGCCTTCGCGTCGGAGCCTGCATACTTCTGAATGCCATCCAGGCGGGTAGCCGGAAGATACAGGCTTCCGTTGTCCGCATATTCCACCTTCAGGTAATCCTTGATGACACCGTCCCGCTCAATCTTCTCAATGCCGCGGTAAATGCCCAGGCCGTGGTCCTCATGCACCACATAGTCGCCCACCGACAGCTCCGTAACGCTCTGGATCTTCTTGCCCTCGTAGGAGGTCTTCTTGCGTTTGCGCTTTTTCTTCTCCTTGCCGAACATATCGCCTTCGGTAATGACCGCAAACTTGATCTGCGGATAAGCAAAGCCCCGGTGCAGATTGCCGAAGGTAACCAGGATCTCGCCCGGCTGCACCTCCCGGCTCTCATCGTCCGTGCAGAAGGCGCTCAGATCGTACTCCCGCAGATCCTCCGCCAGACGGCTGGCACGGGTGCGGGAACCGGATAAGAGGATCACCCGGTAACGCTCCTTCTTCCATCCTGTCAGGTCTTTGATCAGCATCTCAAAGCTGTTCTGGTAGGAGTTCATATTCCGGACATCAAAAGAAAACCGCGCTTCTGTGGTCATGCCCGGAAGCTTCTGCTCCAGGCCGGTCAGATAGACGGTATCTTTCCGCTGGGCCTTGGCCAAAATCTCCCGCACCGGATACAAAAGTCCGGTCTGCCCCGGAAGCAGATAGCCCTTCTCCAGACGGTGCTCCATGCTCTCCCGGAATTCCAGCTCCACCGCCTCGCCCTGCTCCTTTAAGCGCAGCGGCTCATCCAGAAAGACCATGCTCTGCTCCGGGTCAAAATAATCCAGAAACGAAACCGTTTCCTTATTAAAATACGAAATCCAGGCATCCAGTCCGGTCTGTTTCCAGCCTTCCTCGATGCCCTCCGTCAGTTCCTTTACAATTCCGGTGATGCGGTATGCTTCCTCCGTGTTCTGCTGTGATCTCAGCTTCTCCGCAAAGGTCTTCGCCTCACTGCGGATCCGCTCAATCCCTTCCTTTGCCTGCTTTTTCGTCAGCACGATCTCCGTAGCCGGATAAATGTCGATCTCATCCAGCTGCTCAATGGACCGCTGGCTCTCTAAGTCAAAGGTGCGGATGGAATCCACCTCGGTATCCCACAGCTCAATCCGGACCGGAAGCTCCTCCGTCAGCGGGTAAATGTCGAGAATACCGCCCCGCACGGAAAACTGGCCCATGCCGTCCACCTGTGGCATACGCTCATAGCCAAGCTCCGCCAGGCGGATCTTCCAGGCCTCCAGATCCAGCTCCTGACCAGTCTCCAGGTGAAGCACCTGCTCCCGCATGCAGCTTAAGGGAAGCAGATGATCCATCAGGCCGTCCATGGTGGTTACCACCACGCCGCTCTCATCTTCCATGAGATGGCGCAGCACCTGCAGCCGCTCTCTCGTGATCAGGTTGCCGTGAATATCCGCGCTGTAGAACAGCAGATCCTTCGCCGGATACAGCCAGACATTGTCCCGGAAACAGCCAAAATCATCGTAAATTTCTTTGGCCCTTGCATCATCGTAGGTCACCACCAGCTTCCATGGCCGGTCCGCCATGGTCTCCTGCATCAGGTGTACCTTCTGGGAATCCAGGCAGCCGCTGACCTGCACCGGCCCCTTTTTCTTTTTCAGGCTCTGCTGCAGCTCCTCAAACTCCGCAAGTTCTGTAAGTGGATTTGCAAATCCCCTGCTCATAATACCTTACTCCGCTTTCTTTTTCGCGTTATAGTGGTTCATGGCCCGCTCCGCTCCGGCCGTCATCATCATGACCGCAGCCTCAGCCGCCTCGCCAAACGCCTCATCCATCAGCTTCTGCTCCTCCGCACCAAAACGGCTCAGCACATAATCTGCCAGGTCCATCTTCGGCGGCTTCGCGCCCACACCCACCTTGATACGCGGAAACTCCTGAGTTCCCAGGTGCGCGATAATATTCTTAATGCCATTATGCCCGCCGGCACTTCCCTTTAACCGGATGCGCAGCTGCCCCGGATCCAGGCTGATATCGTCATAAATGACAATGATATCCTCCGGATCGATCTTATAATAATCGACCGCCTCGCGGATACTCTCCCCGCTTAAGTTCATAAAGGTCTGCGGCTTTAAAAGAAGCACCTTCTCCCCCTCAATGATACCCTTGCCGCACAGCGCCTTGTGCTTGCGGTCGCTTACATCAATATTATATTTGTCCGCCAGCACATCGATCACCGAAAAGCCAACGTTATGTCTCGTTTTATCGTATTCCCGTGTGGGATTCCCAAGTCCTGCAATTAAATACATCATTTTATCCTTCCTATAGTTGTTCAGCAATAACCCGGCACCGTTTTTTACAAAACGCGATTCCATATGCCAGAATATCACTGCGACCGTCATTTTTCAAACGGTCCGCATATCTTCGGTCTTTAATCTGCTGCAGCGCCTTTTGACAGGCATTTTCCAGACCGGAAAAATCAGGTGCGTACTTTAACTCGATCACAATTCCCATATCCGGATCTTCCGGTTCAATCAAAATATCGCTGAATCCATCGCCAGACTCTGCATTTGACAAGATCAGCCAGTCAGACTCACTGCGCAGCAAGCCGAGCAGCAACCCATGATAAAATATTTCTTTTTCCTCATTTCGTGCCTTTGTATCCAAAATGCTGATCATATTATTCAGAATCCTTGTTAACTGCTTTTGAATTTCATCGGAATCCCGCTTCAGAAATGCCTTACAAAATGTCTGCATGGATCCCGTGTCTTTTCTGATTTTTTCTTTAAACCACTCCTGTATCTGGGTGATATAAACCTCCCGCACCTCTCTGTTTGGAATAGCCAGCCGATAAATACCATTTACAGGTTTTCCGATCCTTGTCAAATAACCGGTCGTAAACAGCACACTCCATAAATTGTCAATGCTCTGATCAATCTCGTCATACGTTAATTCCAGACGTATTTCTTTTTCCACGGATTCCCCGGCAATCAGCCGTTCCATTTCATCACGCGTTGTCTTATCTGCCCTGTTCACAAACCGCTTCACCAGATCATTCCCACTGGTATTGATCCAGTAGGATTGCGGCTGCGCCCCCGGTTCTCCGCGAAGCCTGTCCACATGATTGATCACATCCCATGGACAATAAACATCTGCACCGCCAATATGATATCCATCGTACCATTCTTTTGTTTCCGCCTGATGTTCTTCCAGGTGATACGTCTCCAACAATTCTGACACTTCCTGTTCCGTAAAGCCAAATTGTTCATCAAAACGGGCATCCGTAATAGCGAGTACTTTAAAATTATTCAGTCCTGTAAAAATACTTTCCTTCGATACCCGCAGACATCCCGTCAATACCGCAAACTGCAGCGCATCATTGGTTTTTAAAGCCTGTCCGAATACTCCACGGATCAGGGAAACCATTTCCTTATAATAACCATGCTGGAATGCTTTGTCCAGTGGAACATCGTATTCATCTATCAATATTATGGTTTTCTGTCCGTAATGTCTGTATAAAAGCTGTGACAGCAGCTGCAGACTGGACACAAGAATTGTCTCATCCATAGTATAACGCCCATGGTCAAGCGCAATCAGGGCCTGATACCTGCTTTTTTCATTTTCAGAAAGCTTTTTACTATCTGACAAAAATAAAAAGCGCTCCGCTTCCGCAGCAACCAGTTCTGTCAGGCGATACTTTGCATCTGCAAAAATAAGACCATCCACATTCTTCAAAGAAAAAAACACCACCGGAAACCTTCCCATATAGGCATTGCAAAGTTCCTGATTTTTTGAAATGTCCAAACCGTCAAACAAAGAACGATCTGCTCCTATTTCAAAAAAACAGCGAAGCATGCTCATATTCAAAGTCTTTCCAAAACGGCGCGGCCTGGTAAACAGATTCACCTCTCCCCACTGTTCCAGAAGCTGCTCGATCAATGTGGTTTTATCCACATAATAAAATCCATCTTTCCGGATTTTCTCGAAGCTGTCTACCCCCACCGGCAATTTTAATAATGACGATTTCATGGCTCACATTCCCTTCTATGCTTCTTTCTGTAAACATGGTTTTTATGAATATAGAATAGCAAAATTCGGAATGTATTGCAATGAGAACGGCTCGACAAACTTTTAGATACCAGAAAAGCACCGGGAGCATTTTCGCTCCCGGCGCTTTCTCTGTAATTCTTATGGTTGAAAACGATTCCATTACTTATCGTCTTCGCGTTTCTTGCTGACTGCCACGAATGCTGCGAGCATCATGCTGGACAGGAAGAGTACCAGTCCGCTTGCTCCACTCTGACCGGTCTTCGGAAGTGCCGCTAACGGAACGTCCTCATCGTCGATCACAAGCAGATCAGCTGCTCCATCTTCGTTCGGCAGGTTTGCTAACGGAACTGCATCCGGGTCAATGGTTACGGTTGTTGCTCCCGGGCCGCCGGACGGTGTAGAACCGTTGTCTCTCGGGCCAGAAGAACTTCCGCCGCCACCACCAGAGGAGCTTCCGCCACCTCCGCCGCCGTTACCGCCGCCATTGCTGTTGGCAGCCCACTGCGCGGTGTAAACAATGTCACCAGTTACTCTGGATTCAATGGTCTTATCCCAACCAGTGAATCTGTAGTTTCCATTTACAGTCTTATCACCGCTGAACTCCGGAGTCTGATCTCCGTAAGATACGGTGTAGGTCTGAGATTTGAAGGAACCATGATCACCAGGTGCGTAAGTTACCTTAAATACCTGTTTGTAGTAAACCTTCAGTACCAGGCTGTTGTCACCAGCAATTGTGCCTTCCAACACATTTCCTGCATTCTGATCGAATACATATCCATTTGTCGGCAGATAAGTCTCTGCTGCTACAGTTGCCTTCGTATCAGTTGTACCTGCCAGAGTTTCGGTCTTGCTCGGAACTGTTGAATACTTGCCCTCATACTCGTAGTAAACTTCTACATTGTAGGTAGTTGCATCACTTGCAACGAAGTGAGCCGTAAACTCGGTATCCTGAGTAAAGCCTGCAGCCCTGATTGCTGCTACGTCTTTAAACTTAGCATTGGTTGCACTGCTCTGCTGAAGGATTCTGCTGAATACAGCTACAATGTTTGCAGATGCTTCTGATGGATTCTTAGAAGTCCAGTTTACAAACTTGTAACCAGCGTCAGGTGTTGCCACAATGTTTTCTGCAATTGGATAAGCAGGAGCAGTTGTACTGAATTTCTTATCACCCTCATATCTGGTTACAACTTCTTTCAGCATACCAGTTACTGTTCCGTGATCATCTGCGACATAGGTAAATACAATCTGATATTTATCTGCAATTCCATCCGGCTTATTCGGATTGGTTGGATTTTCCGGATTGGTACCGAGTTCATCCAGTGCATAATAAACATCAACATTATTCTTTGTTGCAACATCCGTCACAATTGCTGTTTTGCCTGCGCCCTGCGTATTTCCAAATACCACCTTATCCAATACGAAATTATGGTCTTTTCCATCAATCGCATACTTTTTCGGTGAAGTCGTATTATATGGAATTACTGACTCAAACTCAGCTAAAACATTTTTAACAGAATCATCTGCGTAAATCTCATTGCCCTTTGCATCTTCGTAATGGTATGTTACGAAATACGGGTAGCTATTCTTAATAAACCCACCAGCAAGTATTACATCATTTGCCGGCATTTCAAACTTGCCATTTGATACAGTTACATCATCTGTTTTCCAGCCACTGAAGGTGTATCCCGGAGCCGTTGCTGCTCCTGC